>Ga0163180_10000224_pt1 | contig 32324 bp, 19 predicted proteins | sample AtlANTMetagenome_2_FD_109647 | JGI IMG/M metagenome (GOLD analysis project Ga0163180, IMG submission 109647) | Marine eukaryotic phytoplankton communities from the Atlantic Ocean - Atlantic ANT 4 Metagenome | ecosystem: Environmental > Aquatic > Marine > Oceanic | place: North Atlantic Ocean...
CAATGCCCTCCTCTTCCTCCTCCTTCCCCTTCTTCTCCATTTTTTGTATTCGTCGCACGCGTCTCCACCCCGATAAGAAAAGAAGAAGAACAAGAACAAGAAGATGCAGCGACACGAATGATTATTTCCTCGTCGCAATCGTCTTAACGATATTTGTCTTCTTTTTTCTGAATCGCGTTCACGCGATACTTCCGGAAACGAAGAGCGCCATCGACCGCTCGGGATGCGCAAACCATGAAACATTTTTGAAGTCTCGAAGAACTCGACAAATGTGGGAAAATGAAGCCATCGTTGGTCCGTACGCGTTATTACACCGCTCACCTCGAGAGAGCGAGTTTTTCAATCGAGTCTTGGTAGAGTGCGGGTGCAGAGATAAACACAAGAATGAAAATGTTTCGTGCCAAGACTTCTTACCGGCGTGGTTTGCATACGTTCGAAGACACCAGGACATTCTTCGAGATGAAGGTAATGCGACCAAGCATCCGATCTTAATCGTGCGGAACAACTGGAACAACTTGGGTTTTGGTCACATGGCAAACGTCGCTTCTGCGTGGATGATGTTTGGACTGTATTCTGGACGAGCGGTATTTTTCGACAATACGGAAAGTCAATGGGATTTCACGGAGTATTTTGAAGGGTATTTAGGCGGTGGTGCGAACGGAGGGTTGAGTTTTAAATGGACGGAGGAGTTGCAAGAAAAGTACTTCCCAGGCATCACTTTGAGCGAGAAGACGAATTCAGAAGTATACGAGAAGTATGAAAGAGAAAACGAAGAAGAAGAAATAGAAAAAAATTATTTCGCAAGGTTTAACCTGTGGCAAACTAACGATAGGAACGAGTACACGAAGTGTCGATACGGTCCTGACGAAGACGTTGATATTGGTACGTGCTTTCACCAAACAGACGAGCCCAAGTGTAGGTATGGAGCGTTCTTAGAAGACCCGTGTTTGACCAAGGAGGAAATGCGATACGAGTGCCCTTTCGGCTCCAGAGAGGCGTACGGGTGCGCATCGTGTAACAAATGCATCATTCAAGCGTTCAAGACTAAGAAAGTTATTCTTTGGGATTCATCCAACGGTTCCGGTGGCGGTATTCCGATTGAAAGAAGAAGCGAATACATGTTGGAACAAAATGAGCTCAAGCCGGAAGTTGTCTTTACCAACGAGTTGAGAGAAGCATTGATGGAAACGGCGGAAAAAAAATTTGGATGGACGCATGCGAAGAGTTTTGGTTCGTTTGAAAACTGCCTTACGTGCGCAATGAATTTACTGTTGCAGCCAAAGATGGTTCTACCGGCTTGGAAACGTTTACTACGTTCGGATGTTGCGTTTGCGAATCGGTTAGTTGGCTTACGAGCGAGAACTGGATATGCCGAAGATAAACTTTGTTTTCCAGATGATATGTCTCTGATATCGGAATGCATAGACGAAACTTTCTTCAACGAAACATGTTCGTCGGTTGAGTTACAAAAATGGCACATTCGATTGCGAACAACGACGTATAAAGGTCTTCCTGGAGAAAACGAACGGATTTTAAAGCCTTCGGAAGCCGTGGAGTTTATAAAAAACCGCTTGGACGCTAACATCACCCCAGAGAAGGAGTATGAGAGATTATTTCGCCGTGGATATTCGCTTCCAAAGCTTTCGCGAGAACGACTGGCAAAAATGAGAAATCCAGATGACAACTTGATGTATGTCGTCACGGACGCGCCGGCAATACAAAACTGGCTCCAGAAAGAGTTTCCAAGTATGACTCGATTTTCTCCCGGCATCGGTGTCGATCCTACGAATGATTTAAGAGACGACCATCCGAGCGATGCGGACTCTCGAGCAAAGATTGCAATCGATTTCAAAGTCCAAGGATGGATGGATGTTAGTATCACTCTTTCACCGAGTCAATATTACAGCGCTGCGGATGGACAAAGTTTCGGTGGCGTTAGACAGTTTGGGCTGGATAAACCAAGCGGTCGGGCAGTTGGTTCATTTCCTCAAGAGAATAAAAATAAAATGTTAGTAGGATTCGTAACGTCAAATGACTACGTTAAAAATGCCGATGTTTTGCGAGATAGAATTGAAAGACGAAAAGAACTGTGCGGCGGCGAGGAAGATTCAGGCAACCGAGAGATGCGAAAATTTCTTCCCAACGACGCAGAAGGAGAAAAAGAAGAAAAAGCGGAGGATAGAGAGTATAGATAGAAGTAGCTATTAATAGATTTATTTGTAGTACAGTCAATCAAATTAAATAGTAAAGGTAGTAATATGTGTCTAAGATTCTGTTTATGATTTTAGTGAGGTCTATTCGTCAGAGCTCGCAACTACTTCATCCGTTGGGGAACCCCCTTCGGCGGCGGCTTCAGCCGCAGCGACGCGTTCTCTGAACAATTTACCCATCTCTTCGGCCTTTTCATAAACTAAACTCGGGTTTCTTAACATATCACCGTGGTTCGGCTCCAATTTCTTCGTGGACAAAGACAAGCGTCCGCGTTCCTTATCCTTGGACAAAATCAACACTTTCAACTCGTCGCCCGGGGACAAAACGTTTTCAACCGCAACAATTCTCTCGTGCGAAATTTGAGAAATGTGTAACAAACCACTTTGACCACCAACATCGACGAACGCGCCGTAGGGTTTGACCGCCTGGACGATGCCATTGATGACGTCCCCAACATCTAAACCCTCGCCAGAAACTAAATCAGTCGCCAATCTGTGCGACGCGACTAAGCGGTTCTTCTCTTCATCAACTTCGATAAACTTCACCGGTAAAGTTTGTCCAATCAATTCATCTCTGTCACCCAATGCTAAGCGAGGGGCGAGGTGCGATTGCGGGATAAAGCCTCTCAAGCTTTCGACTTCAACTAAGATACCGCCTCTGTTCGCCGACAACACTTCGCTCGACAACGCCAAGTCGTCTGCTTGCGCTTGTCGGCATCTCTCCCACGCCTCTTCTAATTGGATTTTGCGCACGGACAACGTCATCGACCCTTCACCGTCGTCACCTTTCACAATTTCAAATTCATACTCTTGTCCTTCGTCGAACACCGCTGCTGCGTTGCGAACAGACGCCAAGGAGCACTCCACGGTTGGGCACAATGCCGGGGCTTTTCCGCCGATATCGACGTAAGCACCTTTAGTGTTCATTGCGGAGACTTTACCCATGATTTTGTCGCCAACCTGTGTTCATAATCGTAGCATCGACAGAAAGAAGAATGACGGTGTGATTAGTATGCATAAATGGATAAAAATTAGCTTTTATGGCCCCAGAGCAAATCGCCCGTTTCGAAAGAAAGAAAGAAATGCGCCACGGGGATGCTGATGCTTTCTCTCTCTCTTATCTCTTGAAAACCTGAAAGAGAGCGAAAAGAAGCCGAAAATCGCGCGTAAATTACGACCAGCTACAGCAAAAGACGACGCGAAAGTACCTTGTAATCGACTAAATAGTCGTTAAGCATGTCCGAAAAATCATCGTACGCGGCTTTGTTTTCCGAGGACGCGACCGGTTCGGTGATGACGGCGCGAACGCCGACGGATTTACGCGACGACACCGGCTTGACGGATTTCTTGTTCGAAATCGACCTCGTCGTCGTGGACGCGAACTGCGTGGAGACTCTGTGTGCAAACGACATCGCGGTAGATATAAAAACTTCCACCTTTGCTGCGCGGTTTTATTTAGATTCGATTGGTTTCACAATCGAACGATGACGACGCGCGTCTTGTAATGTGAAGAAAATTTGGTGAAAAAGAACGAGAGAGAGAGAGACGGCGAACGAGAGAAATTACCGGTTGCTTTGGTTATCTTTTCTCCTCCTTCTCTCTCTTCTCTTCTCTCTCAAAAAGGGGGGGGAGGGCAGGGGGGGCAAATTCCAAAATTTTCGAAATTTTTTCTCTCGAAGAAAAGAGGACAAGAGAAAAAAACAAAAAGCAAGTAAAAATCCATCCAATCAAAAATTGGCACCACCGCCGCCCCCCCCCACAAAAAAACGTGGATTTTTAATGGAAGAATAGTTAAACGGAACAAACGCGATGACGACGACGACGACGACATCGCGCGCAGCGGGAGCACCGGATCGCCGAACGTGTTTTTCACCCGCGTCTGGAAGTGGTCCTCGAGGTGATCTTCGCCTTAGTCTTCTTAAGAAACGAGTAGAAGGAGTTCAGAAATTTCTCAAGAGTTCAGTCCCAGAATTCATAACGAACAACTGCGCGACAAAATATGAAGGAGATAACGAGAAGAAGACGAGTGAAAATACCACGACCACGACGAAGAGAAGAGAGAAAAGATCGAGGAAAGCAATGCGATCGATCTTGACGGCGTCTATTTCAGAACAAAATAGTATTAACAAGAACAAGAACAACAAGATGAATTCGGAGACGACGGCTGCTGAAAGTGAGACCGATGAAAATGTCACGCTTCCAGATCCAAATTCATACGGATTTAAAGCCTTACAAAGGAGATTTAACGATTTATCTTCGAACAAAGTTGAAATTACCGGTGAAGATATCCGCGTCGCGTTGGAGAAGTTGAAGTTCCCAGCCTCGCGAGACTCCGTCTTGTCGTTTATGAACAAAATAACCAAGAAGAGAAAGGAAAATTTTGAAGATTGTCCAACGCTATCGTTTCGAGAGTTTCAAATCTACGCGATAAAACGAGAACGAGAACTTCTGAAAACGTTTCGACAGTTTGATAAACAGAATTTGGGGTATTTGACGCCGTGGCAGTTGAAACGAGTGCTGTTCGCGCTCGGGCGATGGGGGGCGACGAACAAAGAGGTGGATTCAATGGTAGAACGGATAAAACGAGGTGAAGGGGCATTTAGTAAGGGAAAGGGATTGTTTTCGCCGGAATCACTCCCGAAAAGTTCAGATGGAAAAGGCGGTTTCGTCTCCATGGGGAAAGCAATCGATTTCGCCGAGTTTCGAGATTTTCTGTTGCTCTCTTCGGCGGCAGATTTGGGAGATGTCGTCGAGGTGTGGGGACGAAGTATGACGGATCTCAATCACTCTTTCGTAACCGTTCCTAAAGGTGTGTCCGAAAACGAAAAGAGGAAAGCGCAAGCGAAAGCTGTGTCTTTGCACTTACTCGTCGGGGCGATTTCCGGTGGCGTATCGCGCACCGTCGTCGCTCCTTTGGAGCGCGTAAAGATTGAATACATGCTCGATTCCACGAAAATTACCACCGATGGTGGCGTTTTGGGTTCCTTAAAACGCATCGTTAGAACGGAAGGAGCACCGGCACTCTTTCGTGGTAACTCTTTAAACGTTTTGAGGATTGCGCCAACCAAAGCGGTTGAGTTCTTCGTCTACGACACGTTCAAAGCGAGACGGTTGAAAATGAAGAAAGAACATACCGACAACAATAATACTAGTAATAATAATTACAAAACTGCGGTGGGAGATTTGAGTGGAGGTGAACGCATGATCGGTGGGTCCATTGCGTCTATGTGCGGGACTGCTTTGACGCATCCAATCGATACGCTTCGTTCGCGCGTCTCCGGGACCGGCATGCGCCTCGAAGACGCTTGGTCGGAACTCATAAAAAACGAGGGCCCAAAAGCGTTGTGGAAAGGTTTGGGCGCGAATATGATTCGCGTCGCTCCTTACGGCGCTATTAACTTCTTCGTGTATGATTATTGCAAGCAGCAATACAAAAAGTTTCGCGTTCATTTCCTCCACGAAGACGAATCGACTCTATCGCAATCCTCGAATCCTTTACCGACATTATGTTTTGGCGCGCTTGCGGGAGCTGCTGCGCAAACCGGCGTCTACCCGATCGAGCTCGTGCAGCGTCGCATGCAAGTTCAAGGCATGAAAACTCTCGCCCAGGGGGCAAAGAATGCGACGCAATACAAGAATGTCGTGCAGGGTATCGTGAAAATCGCGCAAACCGAGGGTATCCCTGCTCTTTATGCCGGTTTGATTCCAAACTATACGAAAATTTTCCCCTCTGCCGCGGTGTCGTTTTACGTCTACGAGTTGTTGAAAGAACTCTGGGGACTACAGTGATAATGATGATGATGATGATGATGATGATGATGATGATGATGAGAACAAGAACAAGGAAGCTAAGAAGAACACGTTGTATAGAAGTCTTACCTGCTCGCGTAATGAATGCCGTGATGTCTTTTTTACCTTCTTTCTTTGCGCGCGTTGGTATATTTCTCTTTTCCTTTTCTTTTTCCCCAAAAAATTGGTTGCACTTTTTCCCCAGTGGGAGAAGCGCTGATTTTTGCAAGAAAAACGAGAGAATTTTCGATGGGATTGTTCGGAAACAAGAAGAAGAAGGAGGACGTGGCGTCGTCGCCACCTGCCGCGACGCAGGAGGAATTAGTCGCGATGGTGAGGGCAAACAAGCAAGTTAAATATTACGAGTACGGCGAGGACGAGGATGTTTTGAAGCAACAAGACTTGAAACATTTGACGAAAGGCTGCGCGATCGAATTGCCTCGTTTTGTTGTAAACGCGGAAAATGATTTAGCGTCTTCTGAAGACAATCAACTCGAAGCGTCTCCGATTACGGTGTACGCGACCGAGTATCAAGAATCGAACGCTATGAAGATCGCCGCGAACAAGACGTTTTGTTGTTATGGCATTCGTAACGGTTTGGTGCGAGTGTTGAGCCGAATGAGTCAATCTCGGTCGCTTCTCAGAGGGCACGAGAAGCCAATCGCGAGCATGAGTTTTTTACCGTACTTCAAAGGGGAAGAGAACGTTTTAGCGACCTTGAGCGAAGACGGAACGCTGTTTGTGAGGAGACTGAACGAGGACGAGAGTTCGGAAACGATCAAGGACTCGACGTTGATGAAATTGGACGTTTCGAGCGAAGCCGCCGGCGTGAGCGGAACGACAACTTTGTCCGCGACGAATGACTCTTTAATCGTGCCGAGCTTTTGCTGGGTGGTGGTTGCTAATGCACCCAATAAAAATAAAGCGCACTTTGTGGTTGCATACGGGAACGCTTTATTTAAATCTTCCGTAGATTTGAATGAAGATGCCGGTGGTCAGTCGCCGATTCCGTTTGAAGAAAGAGTAGACTTGGATGGCCCGATCACTTCGATTGACGCCACACAAGGTATTATACCGAACTCGCGAATAATCGTCGCGACGACTGAAAAGGAAATCTTGGTCTATGAGTTAGAACCGCGAGGTTTAGGATTTACGAAGACGGCTGGTTATGAAAAGTTTCCGCTCGAGAATAAAGTAATCATCGCGGCGAGATGGTTGAGTGAAGACATGTTGGCTGTAGCCACAGCGTGCATCAACCAAGATACCGATATCAAGAATTACATCGAATGTTTCCGGTACAGCCAAAAGGGGTATCTGGTACCTGGTTCTGATCTTCAAATGACGCAAACGATTGGGATTGAAGATTCTTCGGAGTGTTTCTGGAATTCTTTTCAATGCGTAAGCGTCTGGTACAAAAATCAGACATGCTTTTTGTTTGCAGATTCCAAGAGAAACGTTGTTTACGCGCTGTCCGTGAATATTTTCGACGACGAGGGTTTGGAACCGTTTAACTACATTTCTCAATTTAGTGTTTCGCAACCGATTTTATCACTCGTAGCACTCGACGTTTCGGATGAAGACGACAATGTGCAGAGTGCGCAGTTTGGTCTCTTTTGCATGCAAACGGGTGCGATTCAGCAATTGCGTTTACCAATGTTAGATTGCGTACGATTGTTGCCGAAGGGTCCAGATGATACTTTATCGCTTGAAGACGTAAAGATTACAACCGATGCTCCACCCCAACGCGCTGCCTCGCCGGCTGTTTCGCCGGCTGTTTCGGGACTCTTGACGCCGGATATGTTCATGAAATCTCGGTCGCAATCAGCGAGCGCAGAGGACCTCACACCGAGCTCTCCATCAATGAGCAATAAACCTCTGCCTCCCGTTGCGCAGCAACAGGCGAGTAAACCGGCTGCTGCGCCTGCTTCAACTCCGGTTACTACTACTACTACTACTACTACTGCAGGTGGCACCAGCGGTGGTGATAGAGAAGTCGCGAAATTACTCAGAGAACTTAAGAATGAACTCAAACAAGAACGCGAAAAGTTGCGAAAGGAACGCGACCAAAGAGACAACGCAGAGCGCGAGCGTCAAAAACAGTTAATTGCGTTAATGTCGCAAGCAACCACGAAAGATTTACCAACCGCAATATCTCAGATAGTTTCGGATCAGTTGGGTGAAAATGCCGCCGCTATGCAAGCTGCGCTGGCAACGAACGCGGCTGCTTCACAACGCGCCGCCGTCGCTGCCGCGAAGGAAGTGGTGCAAACGACTCTTCAATCTGAAATTCGACAAGCTATGCAACAAGTTATGATTCCAGCATTTGAACGATCGACGCAAAACATGTTTAACCAAATTGCAAACACGTTCGAACGCTCGATAGGTGAACTTAACAGCGAGCTTATGCAAATTAGGGACCAATCGGTGCAAGCAAACGCCATGCCTCTCGTCCAAGAGTTGCAAAGAACGGTGAACGAAATAAGAAATTTGCCTCAGTCTTTAGATTCTGCGCTCAAGTCTTCCGTTTCCAACGCATTCAGAGGTATGGGACAACAGCAACAACAACAACTTGGTTCTCCGCAAGGAATGTTTCAGCAACAAAATCCTCCTCAATCTGTTGGTGGAGGAGGCGTGCGTTCACTCGCCGACTTGGAGCAACAGAAACTACCGCCGCAAGCGCCGGTTGATCCCACCGTAGAGATTAAGAGATTGTTGAATACCGGCAATCTCGAAGCCGCATTTTCTCAAGCTCTAGGAACTTCCAATCTCGAAATTGTCTCGTGGTTGTGTTCTCAAGTAGCTTCGGAGAGCGTGTTTGGACAACATCCCTGTCCGTTGTCTCCATTTGTGTTGCTTTCGCTCGCGCAACAACTCTCTTCGGATTTGACAACGAAAGATGCGGAGAGAAAACTCGATTGGATTCGCGACACATGCTTAGCTATTGATCCGCAAGATCCTGCGTTAAAGTTACACGTGCGGCCGGTATTAACGTCAGTTTACGAGTCTTTACGAAGGCTAGGATCGAGTTCTCAGAGCATCTCGCCAAGCGTAAAAGCCGCCGCGCGTTTGGTCGTGCACGTGGTAAACAGCTTACTAAGCGCATGTCCGTAAGACACATCTAAAGTTATAAAATAACTACAACTACATCTCTAAACTATACCTATGTATGTTAAGAAAATCTAAACGATTTCGCTCAGAATATCTCTTTTCCTATTTCTATACGACCTCAACAGTTCAACGTCGGTTTCATCCATGTTTGTTTCTTCCATTAATCGTTTGAAGATTATTTCAATCTTCAAGTCTTCGTCCGACGTAAACCTTTGCGAAAGAATTTCCTTCCCTCGTACTCTCACCGCGGCTATCGCCATGTCGTTATCCCCAGATATCTCGTTGAGTACGAGTAACGTCGTGTTGTCCACTTTCGCATTTGGACTGAGAATAAATCGACGCCGTTCTTCGTTAGCGTGGCCATCGTCGTCGTCAACATCCCCTTCGTCTTTCTTCTTTAATAAACCGAGCGTTCGTTTGCATTTGTATTTCATCGTGTCCCACTTTGTATCGTTTTCATCTGCGCCGCAGAGTTCTTGGTACCAGTTCAAGCACTCGTCGACATTTTCCCACAACACGATTGAATTGTCCGGGTTTACGTTCGGTAAAAAACCGTAAAACAACAAAAAGTGTTGGTCATTTCTCTCACCGTAAGATAAAATCAGCTCTTCGTTTTTCCTGATGTTTCTCTTCGCCTCGATGACAAACGCGCTCAAATCCTCCGTCACTCTCCATGTCACGTTTACTTCCTCATCCACGGACGAATGGTTCAGCAAATCTGCGATTGGAATCATGACGCGTCTTGGCGCTCTTCTGCCTTTTGCGTCTTCAATTCTGAATGTTCTTGAAAATACTTGACTCACCGCCCAGCCGTACTCTTCTTCTTGGTCGCCGCTGGAAACTTGTTTTCGATATTTCATCAACTCCGTCTTCGCGTCATGGTCGCCCATGGCCTCGAAAAAAGCGCTCACAAGTTCGTACCGCGCATCGTCATCTCTATTGTTACCATAAAAGCAACATTTATTTGCTATACCAATGACCTCCTTCGGCAATGCGTTCACGTACGCCGTCTTCAATTCTTCTTCATCGTAATCAGCATCGTAATCATCAATTCTCCTATTTCTCCTCCTCTTCCTTCGTAACATAATAATCTGTTTGGCTAAACTTGACGACCAATCAAAATTCATGGAATCATCCGTAAACACTCTCCCGTCATCTTCTGATAACGAAACGCGGAATATTTCGTCCTCAGCTTTGATGTCTCTTTCTGCGAATAATCCTCTGACGTTCGTTGTTTCGTTGTATCCGAGGGCGGCGGATGAGTTCGACGCGGAGGTAACAAACTCTCGAAACGTTTCGTCGTGTGGACCGGAGCTATGACTCGCGGAAGGAGAGGAAGAAGAAGAAGCGAGAGCGACTTTACGATGGCAACGACGAGGACGAAGATAACACAACCCGCGAGAAGAACAGCACCGCTCGTAACGCGTGGCAGCCATCCACGCCATTCTTCTTCTTCTTCTTCTTTTTCGATGTTCGTCGCGAGGAAAAGAAAAAAATGAAGACTTTTGCACATGAACTCGAAAAGAAAGAAGCGGCACAAAAATGGTCGAAAAGAATGACGCGAGTTTACGCACACACACACACACACACACGCACGCACACATGTGAAATTAAAATACGCGAGTATTAACTTGCGCTCGATAGATTGAAATCCCTCCCTCGTCCGAACTTGTCAAAGTCATCTTCTCGTTGGCGTTGGCAAAAACAACAGATCCTTTCTCAATCGCAACATCGTCGTTGATTTTCCCTTTCCCGTTTTTCACGAGTAATATCGAAGGCCCTTGACTGACAGTCATTTCTGCGGTATCCTCTTTGGCGCATGAGACGACTTCCAACTCAAACTCATCGAATGGTGGCGAATATCGCGTCGTGTTTTTATCGATGACATCTCCAGTCAGAACCTCCGGTTTCCCCAACTTGTACGTCAACATGTCGCATAAAATTTCCGTATCTCTTGCTTTCGGCGTCAAACCGGCTCGGACGACGTTATCACTCGTTGCCATCACTTCCACGCACTCGCCGTCTAAATACGCGTGCGGCTCGTTTGCAGCCATGTATACCGCCTCCCCTGGTTGTAACTTGATGTAATTCAACAAGTACGCACACATGACGCCGACGTCGTCTGGATATTGCGCGTTCAGCCTCAACGCTAACTCATCTCGTTCGTCTTTTTTATTCTCTGCTTTTAATCGTTTGACGAGAGTTTGCACTTGTGTAGCCACCTCCTCTTTCTCTGCCAACATGACTTTCGTGAACACATGTTTCATCTGTGCTTTCTTATCTTCTCTCATCGCATCCATCTCTTCCATACGAATCCCGGTCAACGCTCGCAGCTCCGGGCACTTCTGCAACGACTCTTTCGGTTCGGAAACAAACCCACTCAAGGCTTCGAATTCGGTCACCGCTAAGGCCATTTCTGGTTTATGGTTCGCGTCTTTATACATGTGTGGTTTTTCCTCGTGCAATCTCTCCGCTAACTGTTTATCTGGGTGCGCTTGTATCGAAAGGGCTTTGGCGACGGATAAAACTTTCAGCAAGAACGGTACATCGTTCCCGAACCGTTGTTGGCACTTCTTCCCTAACGCCTCCTCCGCGTTCGATTCCACGAACGATTTCAAATGTTCTCGTCGTTCGTTTTTAATCACGTTCAAGCCGCTCGAATGCGTTCCCATCCACATCTCCGCGTGCGGTTTCTCTTTCGCAATCGGTTCTTCTCTGTTTAACGAACCCAGTTGTGCCACCGCGCTTTGATCGCCAACGATGCCCCAATCGTAGTGCTGTATGGCACATTTGAGTTGGACCAGAGAACCCCTCTTCGTCGTCGTCATCTTCTTTTCTTTTCTTTTCTTTTCTGACGATGATGATGATGATGATGATGCGACCTCGTGATTTATTCTTACGACGGTCTCTTCTTCTTCTTCTTCTTTTTTCGAGTTCTTTGGCATTTGATTTGGTGTTGTTGAAAAAAAGGGAAGAAGAGGCAAATAAAATAAAAAGAGGTTTTTGGTGTTCCTTACCCACAAAAACACTCACTTCTTGGTGTCTGCTTTGAACGCCGTGCTCTTTTTTTCCCTCTCGCCGCACGATACATATACACATATATATTATACACACACACACAATAGGCGCGCGCCATGAAGAGAGGCACGCAAAAGTTGACCATGGACATGTTCCGCTCGAGAACGAAAACCGGGAAACGAGAGGCGAAAAATCTCTTGTTTCCACTCGCGATGCGGTTGACGAGCGAGGACATCGTCGAACGACCGAAATGGTTGAACGCGATGGAGAAAGTGAACCCGGCGAAAACGGCGGTTGGGGTGGACAGTTTTATGGCCGAGAAGAAAGGAAAAATCACGTATCCCGAGGATAAGTTGATCAGAGCGTATTATAATCGAAGGCCGTTGGCAAAGTTGGAAGCGATCGACATGCACGCCGGAGAAGGAAGAAGAGGAGGAGACGAAACGTCGTCGACGTCAACGTCGTCGAGCAGACATTTCGTGCGACAGTTCGCATTGAGACAGTTAGAATACATGAACCAAATCGCGCAACCGCCGATTAGGACGAAGAAACATCCAAAAGGACGAAAATATACGGAAGAAGAGGCTCGCGTGTTGGTTGAAAAAGAAGCCGAAGAAGAACGGCGTTTACTCGCGAGGAACCGAGAAGGCGATGAAAATCCATTCATACCAACTCTCATTAGTAAAACAAAAGTCGATCCGAACCTGTTGGAGGAAATTAATAAAGAAGAGGAGATGTATTGGCAGAAAAATAAGGAGATTAAGGCGATGGAAGATTTAAGTGGAGGTGGATCTATAGTCGGTAGATTTAGTCGAGGGGCGACGCGAAAGAAACGAGAAGAACCGCAAGGAGAAGGACAACAAACGACGACGACGAAGACGACAATAACAGCGAAATCTAGCAGTCCATCGTCCTCCTCGGCAACATCTGATGCTGCTGCTGCTTCGCCAACATCGAAAGTAGACGTTTAGTAAAAAATAATTGGTATACTTTAATTACATTAAAATTCACCCTTCGGCGTGCCAGACGTTGTTGGTTTTCGTAAACACGACTTCCCGCATGATATGTATTTTGTTGTTGCTACCGCTATCGCTACTCTTCTTCTTCGTGCTATTTCCATCTACCATCATATCGAATCTAAATTCCACCGGTCCTCTCGTTTGATCCCCGGATATTCCTCGATATTTCCCTTCTTTTAAAATCTCAATCTCTCGTTTCATCGTGTTCCACCTCTCTTGGTCGTCAATCGTTCCTCGCAAACTCTCTAGGAAATACACTCGGTCGTCTTCCTCTAAATCCGGAGGCGCGAAGAGTTTCACAAACTGTTCGATTTTATCTTCCTGGCACACTTTATGCAAGACATCGATGTACAGTTTCAACTGCGCGTTCGATATCGGTCCAGACTCGTACAACGTCTTCCCTTCCTCTCTCGTCGCCATTTTTTCCAGAGACGAATACACGAATTCTTCTTCTTCTTCTTCTTCTTCTTCTTCTTCTTCTTCGTTGGTATTGTCCTTTGGTTTCGTCGCGACCAAGTAATCCCTCGTCCCTCCCATCGCGCTCTTCTTCTTCTTCTTGGCCTCCTCCTCCTCCTCCTCCTTTTTTTTCTTCACCATGACGTGTTGTTCTTATTCTTCAAGTTCTTCTCAATACTACAATATGCGTGAAAAGATGTGTGAAGGTGGTGGGGTGTAAAAAGCGTACTCATACTAGGGGTTCATTCACCTAAATGCCAAAAAATCAAAAACTCCCGACGAGCAAAATAATGAAAAAAAAAAGGACTCCCCTACAAAAAACGCCCCCACAAATTAAGACGCGCACATACACGAATAATTATGAAGACCAACAATAATAATAACAACAACAACGAAGACGCGTTGAAAAGAGACGTGCACGAAGCGCTGTTAAACGCGAAAGTGATCGCGTTCCCGATCGCTGTTCGACAAGCGTGGCACTCCTCGGGCACGTACGACAAAACGACGAACACGGGTGGGTCGAACGGCGCGACCATGCGATTTTCACCAGAAAAGGACGACCCGGCGAATAACGGTTTAGGAATAGTTCGAGACATGCTCCACGAGGTGAAAAAGCGCCACCCGACGGTGTCCGAGGCGGATCTGTACACCTACGCTGGTGCATTGGCGGTGGAATTTGCCGGCGGACCTCACATCCCGTACCTGTTCGGAAGGACGGACGATTCCGATAATAAGAGATGCCCCATGCATGGACGGTTGCCGGACGGGAGCAAAGGAAAAGAGCACTTACGAGATGTGTTCCACAGAATGGGGATGAGTGATCGAGATATCGTCGCGTTGAGTGGTGCACACACGCTAGGGAGATGTCACTTTGTTAGAAGTGGATACGACGGTCCGTGGACGCACAATCCGCTAAAGTTCGACAACGAGTATTTTCGAAATTTGATCTCATTAACGTGGATACCAAGAGCGTGGGACGGAGAATTGCAATATACGGATAAAGAAACGAAGAAGCTGATGATGTTACCGACAGATGTGGCGTTGATAAGAGACGAAACGTTTAGACGGTACGTGGAATTGTACGCAAAGGATCAAGAGGCGTTTTTTCGCGATTTTGCGGACGCGTATTCTCGTTTATTGGCGTTGGGTGTTCCGCACTGCTGTCCCCACATGCAAGCGCAAAAAGTGGGCGAAATGAAACGGAAATCGGCCAAGTTTCGCGAGAGTGCCATGCATGGAGTCGTGGAGATTAAAAAGTTAGCAGAAGGAGCGGACGTTAGAGAAGGCGACCCGGGAAGCTGGAGGACAGCGTTGCATAAAGCGGCGTATTGGGGACACGCGCATACCATACAAACCTTGCTCGATTTAGGAGTCCCCCTTAACGCACAAGATTCCGATGGTGATACCGCTTTACACGATGCCGCGAGGTTTGGACACGTGGAAGTAGTGAAACAGCTGTTGAACGCACGAGGAATTGATATCGGGTTAAGAAATAGACAAGGATTGGATGCTTTAGGATTGGCTAAAGAGTACGGTAAACGAGACGTCGCGGATGCTTTGGAACAGTTCAAAAGAGGCGGTGGAAGCAGATTATAGATCGATGTGCGTTCAACAATTAATACTCCACATCTAAAGTCGCCGATGGATCTCGCATAAGTAACACGAACAAATTCCCTTTATCGCCTCTGCTAATTCTCAACTCCTCGTCGACGTACGTTGTGTCTAATTTGCCTTTCGCGCTTTCCGGTGCATTAATCTTTATCAATCCGGAAAACAACCCAAACTTTTTGAACTGCACGTCCACGCTCGACTTCGTCGTTGGCGTTAACTCTGCGCTCACTTGGTTGTAAAACGGCGCGGATTCGCTATTAAATGCTCGCAAATTCTTCGCGTCAATGGTTTGATAAATCGGCCCGCTCGGGCGAAATAGTTTTGGTTTGCTTAAGCCTAGAATCGAAGCGGACGTCGTATACATCAACTCCCACTTCCCATTAATGAACTTGCTTTCCAACGCGTTTTTGCGTTTCTGCGTGTTTTCGACATTTCGAGCGAGCGCGTCGATTTCTTCCTTGTCTTCTTCGGTGGCAACCGCGCCTCTCTCTACGGTTGAGATTTTACTCAATAAAGCTCCTTTCATATCTTCCACTTTCACCCCAGATGACGTTGGAAAGGATGATGGCAACAAAGACTTCTTCTGCATCGACCGCAACGTCTCCTCCACTTCCGATGATTTCTGTTGCGCGCGCTCGAATGCTTCCTCCAAAAATCCCGCCCGAATCATCGTCGTCGTCGTCGTTTGACCCCGCGTACTCTTGTTGTCGCGTCGTGCAGCGTGCGATTGGTTTGTTGTTGTTCCAAAACGTCGACGCAATACTATTTTCTCCTTTCCAAAACAACCGCGAGAAGAAGAAGAAGAAGAAGAAGAAGAAGACGGCGCTCGAAATGCAAAACGCTCCATCTTTCTTCCCTGCGTTCCTATGAAAAATGGCGTGGGTGTTGCGCGGTCTTTTTTACGAAAGAATGAGAGTGAGAGCGTGTGAGAGTGGTTGCGTTGTGAAGAGTTGTCTCGTCTAATAAAAAATACACTCGGCACTCTCCATGATCGATGCGCTACAGAACCCGCGTTTCCCTCCTGGACAGGAGTGGCTGGAATCACACCTACGCGCACAATTTGCTCTGGGCATACCTTTCGCATTTGCGGGTGTTTCTGGGTGTTTCTCGTCGTAACAGTACCCGGGTTTCGGAACCGGATGCCACGCAGTCTTTGTGCAGACTAACCCGGGCGCACAGTTTTTGCAGACGTCATCTTCATCTATACTTTCGTCTTCTTGCAAACACGGTTCGCCCATTTTGTGCGTCGTGTGGCGTTCTTTCAACCAGGCCTCCAACCGGTCGCCTTCTTTATCGTCCCTGAACGATTGCCCTTCGTTTGGTGCCTCGCTGTTGTAATAGTGATAGTACACGTTGCCTTTCCATCTACGGAAAAAACCATAGACTTTGACTTCGTCGCATAACTCCGTAGCTAAGAGTAAACCGTAAAACCCGTTCGAGACGACGCCTTTGTCCGTATATGAGATGGCCAACTCGTGAAAATCTGGGTCGATCGCGAACAACTTCTTCTTCACGTTAACATCGTCTTCATGTTTCACTTTAAATCTCGTCCATTCGTCCAATGCGTCTGGAGTCGTGCAATGTTGCAACACCATTTCCTCTTTCGTCTCCCTAAAGCCCATGTGTAATCTATTTACTAATCTGTAATCCGTTCGCGAGCCTACTTTCTTCTCAAAACCTTTAATAGGCCCCGCGTTCAAGCGAATAATAACATCCGCGCTATCAATATCTTTACCTAAATCGTACGCCAACAACGTCCCTCCGTTTCCGATGACTGCGCACACGCCCTTCTTTTTAAAACTATTCCTATTTTCACCCAACAACGTCAAACGCACCTCGTCTTCTTCCGGTATGACTCCAATCAACTCTTTCTTTGCCTTGCCTAACGAGTAATGCTGCAATGTATCTCTTAACTTCTTCCTCGGAAACGGAATCTCCTCGTTTATTTTTCTTCGGCGTCTGTTCATCACGAAGGACCCTTTGAACGATGACGACGACGACGAGACATCAAAATCATCATCATTCGATGCTGAGATTTCCTTCTGCCGTTTCTCCCCTAACTCTCTCAATTTGGTAACAACATTCTCATTCATAAAGCCCAGCTGTTTCGATGCGCCCGTTCCAGCGCCGCCAATCCTATGCCCGCTTGGTTTTTTATTCGGTGCACGTTTGTGAACAGAATGATGGTCCGGTTGTTCTGCAATTTTACTCTCCTCGGCGTCATCATCAATATCATTATCTGTTTCTTCTATTGCCTCTTCTGAATGTCCGAACGCGCGGTCATTTCCTTGCCGATGATTATTATAATCTGTGACTGAACTTGATGATGATGATGATGATGATGATGATGATGATGATAATGATGACGGTTTCAAAACGTCGTATCTCCTTTGATGCGAACGATGAGTGGATTTCTGTTCCCGAGAAGCGACGAAGAGAAACGAAAGCAACGAGAGGGAGAGACAGACAAGAAACTTTACTCGCTGTCGACGATGACGGTAATCCGTCGTTCTCATTACGTGGCGCGCGCTTTATTACGAGTTTATGGTGAGTGAAGCATAAACAACAGGTACAATGTGTTACGTTTAAAAAGTGGAGATTTCATGTTGAAAGCGCTTCTCGCCCTTTAAAAATTTTAAGTAGTTTTACTATTAGTACTACAACTGATCCTCCAAACCGCCACCTTTCGTGTTAACTCTACTCTTCATTAACTCGAACGACTGACCTGGAGACATGGCGGTCGCGCCAGCTCTCGGAGACGTGGCCATCAGTTGGACGCTATCTCCCCTGGCCAACTCCTCTTCCGAGAGGGAACCACCATTTTTCTCCAGATCGACCATGACTCGATGATTGGATGCATTTGCTACTAAAGGATTTCTATCGCTATTGTCATTGTCGCTGTCGTCATGGTCATCATCATCGTCATCGTTCGTGAACTTGACGTATTTCATTTTACCTTTATTCTTTGAATCCGTTCCATTCTGGGGGCTATTATCACCTAATCCTCCTCCTCCTGCGCCTGCTACGGGCGAGTTAGGAACCGACCCGTGTCCGCCTTTTCCCAGGCATCGATTAAATTTTCTCTGTATCCACTCGGTGTTGATTTCGATGAACGTTTTGATATCGTACAAAACGTCTCTGACGTCGAACAAATCAAACAAATTATCCGTCAATTTTCTTCGTGACATAGTTGAGTTCAACCCGATGTTATACCCGCCCACCGGTCCTATGCCTCCATCTGCTTTATATTCATCCGCTGGAAACGCATATAAATGCAGAATCGCAAAGAAAAACATTTCAACGCAAATTAAAAACTCTTGAATGGCATTCGCGCAATCCGCTTCGTCGTAATCCGACCACGTTGGATCGATCCAATTCACCCTAATGATGCCTCCATTGACTAATAACGCAATCAACACGGATTGCCAGAAACTAAAGAAAATTATCGCTTTCACGCTCGCAAACTTATAAAAAGGACTAATCGGGGCCAATTCTTCTCTTGTCGCCCGATACAACAAAACTAAGCAATACATCGCCCATGCCGCGCTCAAGTTATTCACTGACACTAAATAGGGGTACGCGACGTATGGATTCCCAATCTTCCCGTCGCCGTACACTCCTTTCGCTTCGGTCAGAAACGCAATCGACGCACAAAACGGTCTCAATGTCACAAACTGTATGATTCCGTGTCTACAAAACCTCAAGAACGGTTCTCCTACCCTCGGCGGTCCTAATACAATGCTTATCGGCCACAAATGATGCTGCCTTGGCTTTCTCGCCAACGCATGTTCCAACCCTGGCACGCAAAACTCCTGCAAATATACCATGCAATAGGTATAAAAGTTCCACACCACGTAGGCTTCGTAACACTCACGCACAGTATCTAAATAAATAGTCGCTTTCTTAAATCTCAATGCTAACCAACAATCAATCGCGTACACCGGTACCATCGCCAATATCCGAATAACGTGTTTTTGCAATTTCGGTGCTCGATAGTTTTCCAGGTGTAAAATAACTTCGTAAAAAGTAATCGGTATAGACAACATCGCAAAAACACCGGCGATGAACCAGGCTATGTATAACTTTTCGTAATCGTGTTTGTGCATTTGATACGCGACGACTGGGATGGCAATAAGAATCAAAAGGTTGAGAATCACCCAGACTGTTTTTAATATTTTCCCCAGGATACTTCCAATGCTCCATTGATACGAGGATGTTAAAGGCGCATTTGGGCGAATAGAGTCTGAAACGGACATGCTTAGCCTATCTCTCCCTCTTCCACTCTCTCCTTCGCGCTCGTGCTCGCGCACTTATGTATTAATCTTCTTCTGTTGCGTTCAATAAGAGTACTTTTGCATAGAAAAAATGAGAGAAATCTTTGAAGAAGAACCAAAGCAAACGACAACGTCTATTTTTCGTCCGATTTCGAGAGAGAAATGCACTGGCAGACGAAAATTCACGAAAATTATCGATATCGCTACATTACAACTGGTAAAAATTTAACTGGCAAACGTTTGCTTTAAATCCTTTTCGTCTATGAAATTGTCCTTCTTATCTTTCAAGCTTTTACTTCTCGTTCGGTGGAAATTTTCGTACACGATAGCCAACTCTTTTCGATCGACATCTCGCATGCGAGTGAACCCTGTTTTCCGGGCTAAGCGAACGTCCTCGGAAGAAATCGATGGGACTTCGGTCGGGTCCGGGAGAGAATCATCGATTTTTAAGGCCTCTTCGTGAGCGTTAATTACGCGTGTAGCGGCATTGACCGAACATTCGTTGAGTAAACCTTTGATGTCCGCACCTGTGGTGCCGTGCGGCATTTCTTTCGCGGCGATGGCACAAAGGTTTACGTCTGGGTCTGTTTTTATGTCACGCGTAAGTTTCCACATGATGTCGTATCGCTCTTTCTCCGTCGGCCAGTCTAAGAAGAGCAGGTTGTCTAAACGTCCCGGGCGTAATAAAGCTGGATCGATCGTGTCTGGTCTCGACGATGTGGCGATGACGTAGACGCCTCGCAACTCTTCAAATCCATCAATTTCTGTCAACAACTGATTGACCAATCGGTCCATGACGCCGGCGTTGTCAGATCCTCTTCGAGGACAGATGGAATCGAACTCATCGAAGAATAAGCAGCAAGGCGCAGCGGAGCGCGCGCGTTTGAATATTTCTCGAATGGCTTTCTCGGATTCGCCGATAAACTTGGACATGATTTCAGGACCGCGGACTTTTATGCATCGCATGCCGGATTCTGAAATCGCCGCGTGGGCGATGAACGTTTTGCCGACGCCTGGCGGACCGTAAAGGAGGACGTTCGTTTTCAGACGTAACGGACACTGCGCGAAAATTTCCGGGAACTGTCCGGGGAGAAGTATGCAATCGTTGAGTGACTGTTTTACGCCTTCGTATCCACCGATGGCACTTAAACCACCTTCAATTGTATACACGGATGGATCCGTGAGATTTAAACCTTCGTCGCCACTCGGTTTGATGCCTTCTCTCGCTTTTTCGTAATCTTCTAACGCTAAAGGGATGAAATCGTGGTCTCCACCGTATTGTCGCTTTTGAAACTCGGGATCCTCGTGTAACTTTAATCGTTTGAAAGCGTATTTTATCGCGCCACTGACGAGAAGTTCTAAATCCCGTAAATCGTATCCGATTGTTTTTCTGTCTTGCGCGATGTCCTCTGCAACGTCGGCGGAGGTGGAAAAATTCAAACCGGCGGAAATTAACATCAAAGACTCTTTGCGAGCGTCGTCATCCATAGGCCCAATATCCTGAAACATATAGAAGACTTCTTCATCGAGCAATGGTTTAGCTACGTTCTCTTTTGCCTCCACCGTAGCCAAAAAACAGACGGTTTCCATGTTTACGCAATATTTAATCTCATCCGCGAGTAACGCCGCGATGTGATACGCATCATCCATTTCACCCGCATCTTCAGCACCTTCTGGTTGTTTTTTACACACCGCGTCTAAATCTAGGAGCAAGCAAATAGCTGGTGCTCGCAAATGTGCCGCTTTTAACGCGTGTCGCAACGCTTTTATCGCTTTTCGAGGGTGCTTAGGTAAATCCTTACATTTAACTTCGACAACACTCGCATAACAGTTTGGATCGTTTGCAATGTTCCACGCGATACCTTTCGCTAACGGATCTCGATGCGATCCATAATGTTTACCGCAAAGCATAGAACCTCCTGGAATTTGAAAACATTTTTCTTCATTTCGCATCATTTGGGCTTCCTCCCACAAAGATACTCTCACGCGTTTCATAACTTCAATCGCGGCTTCCTTGTACCTCTCTCCCGGCGCGACGTCGCCGAGATGCTTATACTGTCCGTATGAAGGCATCACGGACACCCCTAAGCATGGTTCGAGTAAATTCACGTGCTCTTTTCTGGGGTCTAAATAAATTGTCGTTTCCCCGAGTTCAACTTTCACATGCGAATCCTCTTTCACGAGATCGTCTCGAGATATAAAAATCAGTGGAATCGCATCGTCGGATAAATGTATTGCTTTTCCTCCGATCACGCTAATAGTTACTTCAAAGCTCGCGAACGGTAAATACCCACCGCTTCCAATCTCATCGCTCGAAAATGTGATTTTTGAATCCGAACTCAAATGTATGCCATTCTTTTTCCTTTTTTCCAGTACTCTATCATTACCATTTCCGAAACCGTTTCGACTGTTGCCGATATCCCCGCACGCACCAGAACCGGCATTTCTGACGTGCGCATCGAGCCAATCGAGGAGGACACGCTTGGCGCCGGAATTGCAGGATTCTGGTGTAACCAAACGCAAATCAGCCAATGTTTCTTCATATTCGTCCTCGCTGTCGTACTGATAATCACTGTCTTCCGTTGCAAAGACATTTAGATTACCTAAACCGAGAGCGATGCGTTGTGGTCCGGTTAGTTTTGTCGCGAGGATTTGAGTGGGCGTCAACGGTTTCGATTTAGGAAGTAACCCCGTATCGTTGAATATGCTGTTCTTTGCTTTGATATCCTCCGAATCGTCCGATTCAAATCCATAATCATCATCTTCTTCTTCTTCGCTGCTCGTTTCGTCGCCTTCATGAAGTTTGAATTTTTTCTCCTCCTCCTTCACGATGCTCGGTCGAAGTTGTATCACAACTTGCGCAAAATCATCCACTTTCAACGGTTTCGGTCCTTTACTCAACACAACCGTATCGCCTTGAACGATTCCCATAAAGTCCATGATCGATTTCGGCAAAGCCACGTGACCTGGTCGTAAGTGTACGTGTGAGGAATATTTTATTTGTACGAGCGCAGAGCGTTCGTTACGAAATTTTCTCTCCTCTGAATATATTCGCACGCGACATAACCGACCCTCGCGACAAGGTAAAACTTGCTCGTTTTTATCTTTCGACACCCGAAGTAACGCAATTCCACTCAACTCGCAATTAAAATCGTTAATAATTGCATCGTTCGTAGCTTTGAAATCGCGGTTTATCTTTACTGTGAGTTCATCCAAAATGTGATACGTCGGTCTTTGTACGCGTGCGCAAAACGATTTCATTTTTTCCTCTTCTTCGTCGTCGTCGCCTTGAAGTGTATCCTCCTCAGAAGACTTTTTATCTTCTTTCGCCGGTGGCGCGACGATGAGCTCTGTATTTGGTGCTAATCGAACAACCGACGGAAAGACTTGACTATTTTTACTATTATTTTCACTATTTTCTACGTAAGCTTCCACTTTTGTGCATTTCAACACGATTGGTTTCCCGCCCGCCTTGACGCTTGGGAAAAACGCAAACTTCATTCCTTCGTAAGCACTACCTAGTTGTTTCAACAAAGACTCTTCCACTCGTTCGCTTTGCGCGAAAACAACGTCCCAATCGTCTTTTTGCATGGGTGAAACGTACACCGCGGACGCAATCGGCGCAAAAAACACCGGCCATACTCGGCACAAGTCTCCGTCTTCTAAACCTAAACATTTCGCCGCCGCAACTGGAACATCCATAAATATCTGTCCTCCCAATTCTGACGTCGACCCTGCCCAAGAAACGTATTTAATCACCGAGAATACTTTCTCTTTCTCGTGCGCGGGAATATCGTAAGGTACCCCCCCGCCGGTATTATTCCTACTAGTATTCGCACCTCTCTCGATAACTTTTACTTTCATCGGCAACGGAAACTTTGGCGCTTTGCCTAGTAAACGTTCGCATACTCTCGACGGCAAACGAATAAACGCGGAATTATCGTAAATTAGCCGAACGCGAAGTTCCATCACGTCTCGGATGTCTATTTTGTCGTTGCCGTCCATGTCAATATCGAGCGATGATTTAAACGCGTTCAGAAATCCTTTCATCATGTTGGTATAACTCTTCCACTTGCTTTTGATTACATGCGTTTCCCGCCTTTACCAATTTTCACGACTGGTTTCTGTTTCTTCGGCCGTGTACTTTCACCTTTTTCCGTGCCTTCTGGAGCTTTAATCAAACGTAAAGTCCCACCTGAACTCGTCGCTCTTCGTGCAAACTCCAACTCGTTTTTCAAGTTTACCTCTCGAGTAATTTGCAACGATGCTTTTAAGTTATCCGTCAACTTGTTGCTTTTCTTTTGAAACTTGCCTTTCCTGGTTTCGATGCGTTTGCCGTGTCGATTCTTCGCTATTTGTTTTTGTTTCTTCAACGAATTCGCCAATTGATGCGAGGCAGATTTCTTCGATTTCTTAAACGACGATTGTTGCGGCATTCGACTTGTTTTATATTATTATATATTATTATATATTATTGCGCGCGCGCGCGCGAGTAGATGTGCGACGACGGAAAGAAAGAACGAAAGAAACGCCTTCCTCCCTCTCTTTGTCTTCTTCTTCTTCTTTGTTGTCTTCTTCTTCTTCTTTGTTGTCTTCTTCTCAAGCTTTTTTTGTGTGCTTGTCGTCGTTGTAAATAAAAAAGAGTTTGTTTTTTGTAAAGTCGATGTTTGTGTGTTCGTCGAAAAGGGACTGCTAAAATTATTATTAATTTTTTTTGGCGGCTCTCGAAGCGAGAAGAAGAAGAAGAAGTTTGATGAAAAGGAAGAAAACGAGAGAAAAAGGCACGCGTTGCGAGAGGAAGAGGAGGAGCGCGACCGACATGTTTGGGCAACGCGCTCGAGCACAAGCGAGCGCGTTGACGAGCATCATCGGGAGTGGCCGGAACGCGTCTCCCTCGTTCGCGTTCAGAGGCAACAGAGCGAAAAGGAGGGCGAACAAAACGATAGAAGCTCGAATCCGTCCGGGAAGACAAGCGGAACAACGTAGATTTCGAATGGAACGAGAAAAGGAGTCTATTGGGATTTACGAGTACTTGGAGACGATCGGAGTGGCAAAATCAGCGGCGTTGAGAGTCATGTCGCAAGCGACGATGCAGTTTGAAGCGGAAAGGACAAAAATGGGGATGAAGTTGGATGGGTCGGTGAAATTTGACGAAAAAGAAGTGAGAAAAGTGGTGGAGTTTTTACAATCGAGAGATATTCGAGAGCAAGCGTTGGGGGAATTGATCATGAATTTTCCATCGGTTTTAGCGTATGATGTAGAAACCAGGTTGGAACCGCTATTTATGTATGTGGAGAAAGAGTTAGGGATTACCGGAACTGAGTTTGCGAAGGAGGTGCAACGACGACCGAGTTTGTTGGGATTAAGAGCGGATGAAAATTTGGCAAAGATGGTCGGGTATTTAGAATCCACCGGGAGTACGCGGGAAGAGGTTGTAGAGTATTTGATTAAAACGTTGTAATTATGTGTATATGTTTTGTTAGCGTACTGTATGTTAAATAAATTTCGTGTTTTGGTCAATCGGTTCAATCTAATTGTCAGGCGCGTCCAACTCAGCTGCGATTTCCTTCACGAGTTCGTCGCGGTAATCTTCAAAGTCGCCGTTAAATTTCGTTACCACGCCATCATCAACGACCCATATTTCACTCGTTTCATCGTCCAGAACTTTGGAACAGATGTGCGCGTCGTGGGTGATGAGAACGACGCCGCCTTCAAACGCAGTCAATGCATCTGCCAACGCGTCGATGGACTGCATGTCCAAGTGGTTCGTCGGCTCGTCCATGAGCAAAATGTGCGGGTTCGATAACGAAATCGACGCGAAAACGACGCGCGCTTTTTGACCACCCGACAATTTCACGATCGGTTGCAAATGATTGTGTCCAGGCAAACCAAATTTACCCAATATCGCGCGAATGTCGTGGTCTTTGTAACTGCCTCCATCTTGCCTTTTATACTTTCTTTGTAAATAACTCACTGGCGTTTCGTCCATGGCTAAAACGTCCACGAAGTGTTGTGAGTACCGGCCGATGCGCAAGGCGTGCGACCTTCTGGAATCTCCTTCGGTGGGTGTTAAGTCCCCGGCTAGTAAATTCATCAAGGTTGATTTCCCGGCGCCGTTTGGCCCGATAATTGCCACTCGCGTTCCCATATCGATGCCTAAATCGATGTTGTCCAAGCTGAAACCTTCCAAACCGGGGTACCGAAACGAGCACTCCTGCAGAGAAATCAACGGCGGGTTCAACTCCGTCGGCTCTGGAAATTTGAATTCGACATCGTAATCGTTCCATTTCGTCGGCGCTTTTGCAATGTTCAAAGAATCATCCGCATCGTCCATCATCCCTTTGTTCTTTTTCTTCTCGTTCTTTTTCATCGCGTCCTTCTTCGCCTTAGCCGTGATATCTTCCTGCTTCTTCTTGTTCGATTGCTGTTTGGCTTGTTTCAAGTTCTTTTCGTACTTTTCAAACAATTTATTCGCCTCTTTACGCCTTTGCTCGTACATCTCTTCGAAGGATTCAAAGTTTCCTTTGTATTGATCGAGTTGATGGTCGTGCAAATGGATGATATCCGTCGTTACGCCGTTTAAGAAATCGCGATCGTGCGAAACCACTATCAAAGTTTTCTTCCAACGCATTAAATATTCTTCCAGCCAAATGACCGCTCGTAAATCTAAGTGGTTCGTGGGTTCGTCTAACAACAAACACGTCGGCTCGATGAACAAAGCTCTGGCTAAGGAAATTCGCATTCTCCAACCTCCAGAAAAGCTCTTCGTCGAGTTGTGCATTGAAAATCGATCCGGGCCTTTCGTTTCGCCTTTTTTCACGACGGTAAAACCTAAACCGTGCAAAATCTTAGACGCTCTCGCCTCTGCAGTATCGTCGCCTTTCAGTTTCAACTTGTCGTACGTCTTCGTCAACGCTTGTGATACGTCCAACTCGTTCCCGGTCTCTTCGTCTTTAAACGTCAACTGGTTCATTTCCTTAATTAAAGCTTCGTTTTTAGTCTCGTCCGCGTGCGCCATCTTCTCCATCAATTGTTCGTACTCCAATTTCTTCTTTCTCAACTCCATCAGCTCCACGTCCGCGGCAACCACAGATTCCAATGCCGTTCTTTCGTCGCCAACGACTTCCTGCTCAACCAACAAAATGTCGATAAATTCCGGCACCGGAATCTTACGTCTCGCTAATAACTTCATCAGCGTCGTTTTCCCGGTCCCGTTTGGTCCAACAATACCGTATCGTCTCCCGTGCGCGATCGTGATGCTCGTATCCGTCAACAACGGCTTCCCTCTTACAGATACCGAGAAATTATCAATCTTAATATCCCGCGAGTTCGCCATTTGCGCCATCGCTTGTTCATCCATCGCCGGTAACCGAACGTTAAACGCATCGTCGTCGTCTCTCATCGCCTCTTCTTTCGCCATTGCCTCTTTCCTCGCCATTTCAATCTCCTTTTTCCTCGCTTTCGCGGCTTCCTTCTCCGACGGTCCATCGAACGTTGTTTTGGATAAATCTCTCTCCACCTTCTCTTCCACGTCTTCGTCGTCTGAAGACGACGGTAAGTCCATTCCGGCCAAGTAATCGCTTTTGTTCTTCTCTTCCATCACCGGTGGACCTCTCGTCTTCGGTTTCTTCTCTTTCAACGCGGCGTTACTCCCTCCGCTTTGTTTAGACGCTTTCGCCGACTTTTCTTTGCGTTCGTCTCTTGATTTCCCATCGGACGATTTTGACTTCGCCGCTTTTCTCGCCGCTCTTTCCTCCGGAGTCTCGTCTCTCTTCTTCTCCTTCTTCGATTTTCCCTCTCGCTTCTCCTTCTCTTTGCGCTTGGCGCGCTCTTCCGGCGTCTCGTCCCGCTTTCCCATCTTTAGGTAAACGCGTGGAGAAAAAAAATGGAGAAAAACAAAGAACAAAAAACGAAGACAAAATTTTGAAAGCTCACATATTTATAGTTACATTTACAACAGCTTTCTCTCTCTCTCTCTCTTTCTCTACTCTACTCTACTCTGCTCTGCTTTGCTCTGCTCTGATCTCTGATCTCTGCTCTTTCGAGAGCATTCAGGTGGCAGAGAAGAAATTCACTTTCTTGACTCCCGCGTTTTCAAACAATGTTGTCCAATCCACCGCCTTTTTCCCCTTCACGCCCGCTAAACAAAGCACGCACCTGTTGTGCATGAGATGCGTTTCGCCGACGACGGTGTTCGGAAAAGTCCCGCCAGAATTTTCGAAATCATCGTCGGAAGAAATCGCCGAACGAATTGTCAAGGAGTGGTAATCGATAATGCCTTCGGGGTCTTCGTTTACCGAGGTTATGACTTTGACGCCTTCTTGCTTCCATCGTTCGATTTCGTCGACGGTGATCGGCAACCGTCCCGTACTTTCTGCCAAAAAGAAAACCGTCACGGGAGCTATGGAAGCGTGTGCGAGTAAAGCAGGCCAAGAGAGTAAACTCTTCGCTTGTGAGAACCCTTCCGAGCCTTTGGCGACGATCACGATCGGCGCTTTGATCGTTTCTGAAACCATCGCATTATCCAACGTCTTCTCCTTTGAAAAGAGCGGGTTGGAAAATCCAAAGCCGCGCGGCATGGAAATTTTCATCTTCACATTTGGCTCTAATTTTGCTAAGTGTGTTTCCTCCTCTTTTTTACTGTCTACGATAAATTGTGCCTTCGTATATGTCGAGGCAGAAGAAGATTTCGTTCTGGCCATGTGTATATCTGTCGGCGATTGCGCGATGGGTACGCGATGCGTCAAGCGGCCTAAACTCTCGTCGACGACGTCCTCTCTCAACCAATCTTCTTGCTTAAACAACTTAAACTGTACGCTTTGCCCTGGAAAAACATATTTAGATAACCATTCGGAATCAAAATCCGACCCGTTTTTAACGTATTCTCCTCCATTAATGCTCGAGTCTCGCGTCGTGTGCGTCCTCCCCGTCGTCGTTTTCCCGTTCGCCTTTTCTTTATTCATCTTCAACTGTTTCGAGAGTTGCGACACCGACGCCACGTCGTCGTCTATTTCCAAGGTAATTAGGCGAATGCTCTCGTCCGGGCACATCGGTTCGTTCGAGAGCACCGTGCAGTTAAAATATTCGTGGTTGTTGTTGTTGTTGTTGTTGTTCGAGGAGCTGCTGTTGGTATTTTTCTTCCCATCGTCGTTTTGAGCGTTCATCTCCGAAGACGACGAGGAACGACACGCGGTTCCACTCCTCCTCTTTGGTGCGTTGTGTTCGAGAAGAACACTTTTCGCGGCGTCGACGCGGCACCATCTGGAATCGCGACGACGCACGAAACCATCCGTTCTACTTCTACTTCTTCTTCTTCTTCTTCCAATCTCATTTTTTTCATTTCGAGAAAAGACACCACAACACGACGGTAGCTCTCTCGACGCGCACGCCCCGCGCATTCTCACAAGGCCGCGTCAAAAAGAAAAAGATCCCCAAGTTTGGGCTTTTGTCGATGGCGGTGTACTCGGTACTCGGTGGTGGTAGTAATCGATCGATCGATCGAACCAAAGCGACTCTCTCGAAAAGGTCGTCCGTCGTTTTTTTTGTGTCGGTTTTTGGAGTGCCTCTCCTTTTTTTACGCGTGACTTTTGAGATATTTTTTTCCCTTTACGTTTTTGTCCCTTCTTCTCTTCTTGTGTTTGTCTTTTTCATCATTCGAAAAAAGTAAAAAAATCTTCTTCGGTCAAGTGAAGAAGAAGAATCGACCGCAAAGAGACACCAACCAAAAACCACAGATGATGTTTGACAGAGAGAGAGTTTTGTATTATTTGGAGTGTCGACGAGACACTCCATAATACCACACTTTAAAAATATAATAACACCAAACGCCAAAAGAAAAGAAGAAGAGAAAAGAACGCCTCTCTACGAATATGGGCTTCCTTGGAATTGGTCGACGACGGAAATCGGACGCGGAGAAGGAGGAGGAAGAGCGAGCGCGAAAGGCGAACATGCCGTGGTACGCGAGACTTTTCGGGACCGAGTGCTGCGGAAACCGAGGAAGGAAGAAAGATGAGAAAAGAAACGATGGCGCGACGGCATCGGATTAGAAAAGAAAAAGAGAGAGAAACGTGGAGTAATTCGATCTCTCCTCTGCGCCGTGCTTTCTCTCTATCAATCTATCTATCTCTCTTCTGTACGCCCGCACCCACAAGAGACGCTCGCATCGCACGCGACGAGAACGGCAGCGATGAATAAGTATGTAAACATATATGTATGCACGTGAGAGAGAGAGAGGACGAGAGACAGAAACAAGAGAGATACTGTTTTTTTTTAGTAGTTTGTACGAGTACCGCCAATGAAATTTAACAACAACAAATGCATTTTTTCCACTGTAACGAACTATTCACTCCACAGTTGAGGAAGCGTAGCGCGCGAGCGCGTTATCAATAATTCCCAACTGAAATGATCGTCTTTAAAGACAAAATAGCTTCGGTTAATCGCCCAACTAAACTGAACGTGACAAGAACAACGCTGAATAAACAAAGCAAGACGATGCACCGTCTTCGGGTGAACAAACGAGAACCGCCTCGTCTTCTTTTCTTTTGATGTTGCAAAGACAATAAAGTTTGCGTGTTTACTCTGTGCTCGCCGAGATCCACGCGATCAATGTTGGCGGAATTTGCAGTTTTCAGCAAACTTTCTGACATCATCGCGGGAGAGGATATGGGAAGTTTATTGTGAACGTTCAAAGACGTTGTCGTCGCGAGCTTCTTCGTCGCCAACGTCGGTTTCTCCGACGTCGACGGTTTTTCTGAGCTCAAACTTCGCATTAAAAATCTGTCGACGTCGTACGACGCAGACTCTGTGTTAATCGTACCATTTGGACCGATTAATCTCTGCAAACACTCCTTCGCAAACATTTGCGCCATGGAAGGTACCGGATCGCCCGCCCTTCCCGTTGCCGTTTGTAACATTGCACGAAGTTCTTCCACGACGTTTGCCGCACGCAAAGCCGAATGGTGCGCCGGATGAGACGATAAGCCAGATAACGCGCGGCATGCGTCCACGAGCGCAGCTGAGGACTGGTGCTCGGTATCATCGTCGTCGTCATCGTTCGTATTTTTCTTGCGGCCACTCCTCCGAGTACCAAAACCTTCGCCGTCGTCGCCGTAATCGTCATCGTCGTCGTCGTCGTCGTCCTGATAATCGTTTCCCCCATCACTATTTTCTGAGTCGTTCTCACCGTCAGAATCGTGCTCGGGTGGCTCTAAGGACGCGCACAAAACGTAAGCGCCTCCAGATGCACAGAAGGCGCTCGCCGCTTGACTCGGTGGATTCGCTTTCTTTGTCGTTTGCGCACTTCTTCCGATAATTGCGGCGAGCTTGAGTAAATCCAATACCCCTAAAGTTCTCGCAGGATCGTTCTTCTCGACGACTCGTAAACCGAGCCATCTCGCGACTGATGTGCCTATATACTTACCAATCGGCAGTCTATCGTTTTTCAACAGTTCGCATGCGTAATTTTTGTCGTTGACTATGCGAGCAATCGTCGCGAAAGCCAACACGGATGTTTCCTTGTTCGTCACGCTATGCTCACCTCCTGCTCCGCCGTTGTTGATACTAGTACTACTATTATTACTATTACTATTCTCTCTTGCATACGTCTCACACAACGTCGCAAAGGTTGTTTTCGCGTGTCGCTGTAAATAATTCTTGTTTTCTAACAGCGATGACAAGCGATAACTGGTCAAAGTTGCCCGATGCCGAGCTATAGCCGACGCGCCCGAATTCACCTCGGCGATTTTGACTATGCTTTCAATAGCCTTCTCGCCAATCGCTAACACCATCGTTTCTGACGCTGAATTCGAGGACGAATACGTAGATGATTTATCGCTCGTGTTACAGAGCGACGCTATGGCCCAAATCAAAGATTCCGTCGCCTCGTCTCTCGGAGAGAAATGAAACAACGCTTTCGTCAATGCGTCAATCGCTCTCGCCTGCCTCAACAAATGCCTCCCTTTCAAACTTTGCCCCGATAACAAAACAATCAGTTTCGCGCAGTAATCCAACAAATGCGTCGTCTTCGTCATTCCTCCTTGTTGCGACTGCAACAAGGCGCGTTGGAGTAAAGTCACGAGCGGTTCCGAAACGCCTTGGTTCAAAATCAACTTTGTGTTCTTCCTGTTATAGAAACTAGTACTACTACTACTACTACTACCACCGGTGTTAGTATTACTGATGTTTGTTTTCGCTCTGCAAATGTGAATCAAAGCCATCACGGCAGCTTCCGCGCACTCTAACCGTTTCGACATTAAACAGTTCACTAGCAAAAGGCAACTCTCTTTTGTCACCGGGAAAAACTCGTTCCCTCCGGACGCCGACGGGAGAGATTGCTGATGATGATGGACATTCGAATGAGAGGAAGGCGAATCCAACTCTTGGCTAAAATTCGCTAAGCTTTTAATCGCCAGATAGTACGATTCACCGTCTATGTTCTCTGATTTCCTCGCTATTCGTAACAACAAGTTTGCCACGTTCCCGGTACCGAATTGCGTCATCTTCACTCTATTCTTATGTTTCCTCGACAAAACGCTCATCAACTCGCACCCTTTCTCGCACGTTTTCGATTCCAGCGACGACGCGTTTAACGCGAACGTTAACGATTGCATGCCTTTTAATAGGAAAAACTGACTCGTCGGCGAACTCTCTTTCCCTTCTGTCGTTGTTTTGTGCGCGTTTGAAGTAATCAGTCGAATCATTTTGTCAATCGCAGCGGCTCTTTCCAATTCTGGTCCGGTGCACTTCTTGATCAACTCCCGCATTAAAGACTGTTGATTCGACGATGTAGACGGCATTTCTTACTCGCCGTTCGATATTAATAGATCTCTTTTTTTTCTTAC
>Ga0163180_10000225_pt1 | contig 32320 bp, 22 predicted proteins | sample AtlANTMetagenome_2_FD_109647 | JGI IMG/M metagenome (GOLD analysis project Ga0163180, IMG submission 109647) | Marine eukaryotic phytoplankton communities from the Atlantic Ocean - Atlantic ANT 4 Metagenome | ecosystem: Environmental > Aquatic > Marine > Oceanic | place: North Atlantic Ocean...
CTAAAGACTAAAATGGTTTCGAGTTCTTGTTTTACAGCCTGTTTATCACCACTTGCAACGGCATCAATCATTCTAAAGCAAGCAGAATACACACTGATATTAACATCAATTCCAAGCACGATTAAATCAGCAATACCCGTTATAAGGGATTTAGCGCCTTGATACAGGCCCGTTGCGCGTGCCCCGGTTTCAATCATCCATTGGGTAAAAAAATCCTCTTTCTCAAAAATAGCATCGCCAATCGCGGCTTGTTTGCGAATTTCATCAAGCATGGAAGTAAGGTGTTGTTTAAAGTCGTTACGCAGTTGGCTGAGTTGTTGCTCATCAGCTTGTGTGGTTGCACGTAGCAAAACATCACTTTTACCTTGTGGTAAATTAGCCAAGGTAGCTACACCGTTTGCCAGTGAGCCGGTGTGTTCAACACCCTCATTATCGATAACGATATAGTCAACACCCTCAACGGGTGAGCCATCATTATAAAAATATTCAAGATCAAGCTGAGCGAGTGAGCCTGCAGATAGCGTATTGTCACTTAAATCAAACGCGGTTATTTGGCTAATACTGGCAGGGTTTGAAGCACTTTGGCTGCTGGCTGTTTGTGGGCTGGTTATGTCGTAATCAACCGGGCCATCAAAGGTTATAAATGTGCCATCGAGTGTGAGTACATTTGTTGCAGTAATGTCAACATTACCTTGGCTGTCGAGTTTTATCTCGCCGCCTGCGTTATGAATAATTAAATCGCCTTGGCCGGAGCCCGTAATATCAATACTGTTATTGGTTTGTAAAAATATAGAGCCATTAGGCACATTAAGCTTTAAATCGCTATTATCAGTTTTAAGAAGTATGTCGCTTTGGATATTTACTTTTATAGCGCGACCAGCAAGTAACGACAGCTCTTGATCGCTTTCAACACGCGTGTTTTTACTACTGAAAGATTGATTACCTGCGCTTTGATAATTTATGTGGCTGTTATTGGTAGTTTGTTCAACAGTATTTTTTACATCAATAAATTGATTGTTTTTAATAACAAATTGCACATTATTTTGTTCGGTTTCAAGGCATAGGTCGCGTCCAGCGTGTAAATTAATAGTACCGAGTTGGCTTATCCATTCAATAAACTGTCGGCCAGATTGTTTAGCGTTGAGCTCTATGTAATGTTCACTTGCGAGCGTTTGTAAAATGACTTTAGGCTCGTTTTGCTCGTCGTCAAATAAAAGCTCGTTTTGGGCTGCGCTTAAAAGGCGATTATGTGTTGGGTTAGCTGCTGTTACTACACTTGGCTGATCAGCGTTAAGTGCAAAACCCATTATAAATGCGTTGTTGGGGTCGTTATTAATACACCCAATAAGTACCTCTGAGCCACCGACCAGTGGGAAGTGCCAGCCAGTGGCTTGAGGTTGGTTTTGACATGCATATAGCGCCAATTTTTTTAATGCAGGGCTTGACTGAGTTAATGGCCGTGCTGTTTTGTCAAAGTCGGTACGTGTTCTATATTCGCCATGTTCATCTACAAATGCGTTACCCGTTAATGATTCAACTTTTGCTGCAAAAACCATTGGTTTAGCTGTGTGCTCCACAGGCATTGGTTTAAAGGGCGTACCGCGCTCAATAAATTGTGCAACACAATGATAATGTGTTTCGCCGTTATGGCTGCTTTCGTCATTTGCTTGATTTAGCGTGTGTTCTACTTTTATACAAAGCAAATCGCCGCTGGCAAACCCCATTTGATCGTCAAGTGATATTGAGCATCCTGCAAATACATCTGATACGTTACCTGTTAAGGTAATTACCTTGTTATGTGTACCTAATGCGTTACTAAAATTTTGTGCTTGTAATGCAGCTTGGCTAGGTGTTTCTGCTACGGGCTCAAAAAACGATTGGCTATTGCTGGCTACTTTTTGAAATTGCCCATGTGCATTACTTATTGCTGAATTATTAGATATGCTTTGTTTTACTTCACTGTGCATAAATCCAAAAAAACTATTGTTGTAAAGCGCGTTCATGCCAGCCGTTGCTTTGACCTCAAGTACACCTGTATTTAAGTAGGGACTATTTAAATTACTGTCACTTATTATTAGTGTTTCGGTGTTTGTATCGCTTTCAATCCAATAAAAAAGGCCATGTTGAGATGTGAGCCTATTAAAAAATGACCAGTCACTTTCCATTGCTTGAACACATTGCGCTACCTGAGGTAAAGCTGAACTTGTTCTAAATACAATTTGCCCTGCTGAATAGCCTGCCTTGTAAGCTAAGTGTGTTAGTACGTCTTGTATGTTAACTGATATAAACACTTTGCTATTGGCCGTGTTTTTTAATGTTGAGAGCCGGTCTTGCACGGTAATAGCAAAACGATAAACCTTATTAAATGCACCTAAGTTGGTAACAGATGTAATTAGTCCTGCTTGTTGTCGGTATTGATTTTTTTTATTTACAAAGATGACATTGGCGTTAGCTAATAAATTATCAGATTGGAGATTTTCTGAGGACTCTACGGTTATTGAGTAATAAAAACCTTGATTAAGTGTTTCGTGGCCTTGTAGGTGTGTAACGTTAAGGTTTTTATCGTTAACCTTTAAAAAAAAATTAGCCTTACTCACAACGTTGCAATCCTTGCTCAGTAAAAATATCCGCTAAACATACCTGTTTGAAAACTTTTGATCAATAAAATAATAATATATATGTGTATTTTATTATCCCTATTTTCTGGATTGTTTCAAAAATAGGGATTGTTATTTATTGTTGCAAAATATTGATTAGTTTTTGTTTTTAGAGTTTTTATTCTATTTATTTTAAGTTTTTATTAATGTTATTTATTAAGGTTTATATAGGTTGACAATGCCTGTTTGGAGTTTGTATTATTGCGTTTATTAAATGGACAGAATGCTAACCTTGTACTACGAGGTTAAATAAAATTGATGACAAGGAGCTTGTTATGAATAGAAAAGAGTTTATAAATCAAATAAATAGCTTGTACTCTTTGGCTTGGTCAATGACTACAAGTGTATCCTCCTTACTTGATCAAGTGGGTATTCCTGCCCATCGTGTTTTTTCAGAAAAGTCCATAGAGCATTTTTTCTTTTTTTTAAATAATCCCCCAATTGATAATGAAAAAGTTACTTTAATTAATGGTGATGTATCTATTTATATTAAAGAGCTTTCTTTAATAAATACTAAATTAATTACATCTATAGATGATGTGGTTACTCAGTCTTTATTAGTTGAATCGCAAGAGAAAAGTAAATCAAAACGTTTTTTAGGTTTGTTTAAAAGTGACAAGTGGTCTGATTGTGCGAACGATAGATTTAATAAAGTAATTTGCCCAGTTTACGAAGCTAATCTGTGCAGAAACTAATTTTAATTTAAATAAAAATAATTATGAGGTAAATATGCGCTTTATTACAAAGGTTATAACGAGCTTTTCATTGTGTTTTATTTTAGCCGGCTGTATGAGTACTAACGTAAGTTTAGATGTTAAAGCAACAGATAATTTAAACTTAAACCAGTTTGATGAGGCTTTACCTGTTGTATTAAAAGTTTATCAATTGTCTGATATACAAACATTTAAAACAGCCACGTTTGAAGAGTTGTGGAAGTCTGATAAATCAGTATTAGCAAATAGTTTAATTACATTAGAAGAGCGCACAATTCACCCTTCAGAAAAGTCTGAAATTAAGTTTGAACAGGCCGAAAACGCCAAGTTTGTAGCGATTGTTGCATTATTTAGAGACCGCAATGGGGATAATTGGAAAGCATATTATCCGCTAGCTGATGGGCCGGTTAAGTTATCTACCTCATTAGATGTGTTAGTAACTAACAATGAAGTGCAACTACCTGGTGTGGATAAGGCCGAGTAATGAACTTAAAAGCTCCCGCTAAGCCTGTTTGGGCTGAAGGTGTATTGCTGGCTCAGCAACATTTTCAGTTATTTGATGATTACCACGATCAGAGTCAAATAGTACGCCATGCACTTACATCACCTTTAGCTTTCGGCTTAGAGCATTTTTCTATTGACGAATCGTCTCTTGCCAGAGGTATTTTAAAAGTAATTAGCTTTAAACTCCTGCTTGAAAATGGCCGTTTACTAGATTTTGATCGCCAACAGCACGAAGAGCTAAAACTGGAGCTCGATAATACACATGAAGAGAGTGTTATTTATATTGCTATTGCTGCAAATAAAACAGTAAGCAATATAGAGGGCTATGCAGCTAGTGGCCAATTAAGCGCCTACGAAGCAGATTATATTGATTTAGAAGATAACCACGATGCGTCACGTAGTCGCGAAGTATTAATTGCTAAGCCTAAATTTATACTGTTGTCTGATTCTGACGTTAAAACCTATTTTGATACGGTTGCGTGTTTAAAAATAGCGCGCGCAGATGATGGGTCATTTATTTTAAATAAGCAGTTTGTGCCGCCTTTATTAAATATAACAGCTTCGTCTTATTTAACTGAATTATTAAATAGAACGGCAAATTTGGTTAATGCAAAAGTAAACGTGCTTTTAAGCAGACGAAAAAATTATGGCTCGGTGACCGACTTTGGCCCAAATGAAATGAATACATTTTTATTGCTAAATGCCATGGCGCCGTCGGCTAAGCGGTTAGATCATCTTAAAAACCTTTCTTTAGTTCATCCTGAACGCTTGTATTGCGAATTGGTTGATTTAATTAGTTCAGTTTCAATGTTTGAGCACAGTGATTTAGTTAATCAGGTTCCTCCTTACCAGCATAAGCATTTAAGTAATGTATTTGGCCAATTAGATGAGTTGTTAACGCGTTTACTTGAGGGTGTAGTACCTAAGAAAATGGTGGGGCTTAAACTCGAAAAAACATCAAATGCAATTTACCAAGTGGCAACCATTGATTCTGCAACCTTTACAAATAACGACTTTTATCTCGCGGTGTATTTTGAATCAGAAGACACAAAATGGATTGAAACCTTTAGTGAACAGGTGAAAGTAGGCGCAAGCGAAAAACTCGATATTATGATTTCGTCGGCATTGGCTGGTGTTCAGCTAACACACTGCCAGCGCCCTCCTAATAAGCTGGCTATAAAAAGTGGTTATGAATACTTTAGGCTTGAATCACATGGGTTTATTTGGCAACAAATTATTGAAGAGCAGTCATTAAGTTTATTTGTGCCATTTGGATTACAAAGTGCACAAATAGAAATTGTGACCGTTGCACGCAGTTAACTTTGAGTTGAAATTATGCAAGAAAAACAACAAGAACAAGATTTAGTCGCGTGCATCTCTCCGGTGATCAATGCGCTCACTCCTTTAAAACTTAAGCAGTCTACTACTGTTGAGCTAGAAGAATTTAGAGAAAGCTTATTAGCTAGCTTTGACGAATACGAACGTAATTGCTATTCGCAGCAAGTGACAACCAGTTTAATGCAAGAAGTTAAATTTGCATTAACAGCAATGTGCGATGAGTTTGTAATGAGCTCGGGTGCACATTTTAGAATGGATTGGATGTCGCGACCTCTGCAGCTTGAATTTTTTGGTAATAACCGGGCAGGCGAGGAGTTTTTTGAGCGCTTAAGTAAGCTACGAACAGGGGGAGAGCAAAAACTCGCTGCCTTAGAAGTTTACTATATTTGCTTGCAACTTGGTTTTGAAGGTATTTACAAAGTTAAGGGTATCGAGCAATTAAAAGCGTTAATTGTTGATGTTAGAGCACAAATTGAAGACATAAAAGGCACTCCCAGCGCTCAGCTTTCTGAAAACGGTGTGCCTGCAGAAGGGTTTGCAATGAAGGTGGGCCGCAATATTCCTTATTGGGTTATTTTATCAATTTGTCTGGGATCGATTGCCTCTTTATTTGCTGGGTTTCATTACGTTATCAGTAAGCAAGCGACCCAAAGTACACAAACAATAAATAACCAAATTGAAGTGCTGACTCAGCTCAACAAAACCAACGAAACACGATAGGTAATACAATGCAGGGAAGAGTTAATAAAAGCGGTTTAGTCCATTTTTTACTGGGCTTAGTATCATCGCGTGCAACGGGTCAGTTAATTGGGTTAATTGCCGTTTTAAGTATTGTGTGGTTTGCCGGTCGTATGGTGGGTTTAGACACCACTGACAAAAAGCTTATTGCTATGGGTGCCGTTACCGCTGTTTTTATACTGTTTATTTTTATTCGTTGGTTATGGACTAAACGTTCTGGCGATAAATTAGCGTCTGAGCTTGCTAGTCATAATGCGGGTTCAAGCGCTGAACTTGATGAAATAAAAGATAAAATGCAAGAAGCATTGGGGTCTTTAAAAGCGTCTCATTTAGGGGCTGGTTACAGAGGTAACACAGCATTATATGCATTACCTTGGTATATGATCATTGGCCCTTCTGCGGCGGGTAAAAGTACTTTATTTGCAAACTCAGGGTTGCATTTTCCTTATTCTAACTCAAGCGAACTGCATATTCAGGGCTTTGGTGGTACACGTAATTGTGATTGGTGGTTTTCAGATCAGGCCATTTTAATTGACACCGCAGGTCGTTACACCACAGAGCAATCTGAAAACAAAGAGTGGTTATCTTTTTTATCTTTACTTAAAAAATACCGTCCTAAATTACCCATTAATGGTGTGATGGTCGCCATAAGTGTGGCAGATGTTTTAACGTCAGATAGCGAAGAAATTCGTCAACATGTGAAGCTTGTACGCGAGCGTATTGAAGAGTTAATTACACAGCTAGGTGTTATTTTTCCTGTGTATATTACCTTCACAAAAACCGATTTAATTAGTGGTTTTGAACCCTTCTTTAGTGACCTGTCTGAACAAGAACGCGAGCAAGTGTTTGGTGCCTATTTACTTGATATTAGTGAAGATCAAAAAAATGATCCGGCTGAAATGTTTGAAGTTCGTATGCAAGACCTGTACGAACGCCTATGTGAACAACGTTTAAGTAAGGTTGCACGCGAAAGAAATGAACATCGTAAGCAACTTATTTTAGATTTCCCTAATCAATTTAAATCAGCGTCCACCAAGCTTACAGAATTTGTAAATTTATTATTTAAATCTAACCCGTATCAAGAGGTTCCTTGGTTTGCTGGTGTTTACTTTACATCAGGCACACAAGAGGGAACGCCAATAGAGCGTATAACCAACGGAGTCAGAGACCAATTTGGCGCTGTAATTGTTGAGCAAAAACAAGAAAGCATTACGCAAAGTTACTTTATTAACCGCGTTTTTAACGATGTTATTTTTAAACTGCAAGATTTAACTCGTGGAAATAGAAAAAAACGTCTTGTTGGGCGTTGGTTAAAAGGGTTAACCGTTACATCAGGGTTAGCATCTATTGCAGCAATTACGGCTTTATTAATTACGTCTTACACAAGTAATCAGTTACTGCTAAATCAAGGTGAAGCGCGTGTTAAAGCCGTTGTTGAAGCCAGTGTAAATAAAGCAAAAGATGAGCAAAAGTTAGCAGCTACGCTCGCATTGTTCGATCATTATGGTCAATTGCGCAGTTACGAAGATTCTCTACCTTGGTATTTTATTTTTGGCATTTATGAAGGCGACGAAACACTTGATAGTGTAGCTAATGTTTTGTTTAACCAAATGAACCAGCTTATTACTTACCCGGGTGAAGAGCGTTTACTTACTCAAATTAAACAATACGAAACTCAGTGGTTAGAAGATGAAGATGAGGCAAAAGCAACCATACGCCAAGCCTACTATGATGCGTTAAAAATGCATTTAATGATGAGTACTAACCCTGAAAATATGTCACCTGAATTTGCAAAAGAGCAGTTACTTACCTTCATTGCTGAGCACTTTAATATTGACATAAACGCCGAAGAGCAAGCACCTATTTATACTCAACTAAGTAGTTTAGTTGATATGTATTTAGAAAATATGGGCAATGATATTGAGCAACCAGGTAACATTGTTTTTTGGCAATCTAACGAAACCTCTATCGCGTTAGCGCGCGAAAACCTAAACACCCAGCCTGAGGCGTTCCCGCTATATCAACAAGTTATTACAAGCTTTGCTGAGCGTAAAAAGCCACTACTGTTAAATAACTTTATGGCTTCTAAAAATCGTGATGTATTCAAAAGTAAATACAAAATATCTTACGTGTACACAAATTTAGGCTGGGAAGAATATGTTTTTCCAGAAATTAAACGTATTTCTCGTTTAGTGTTTTCTGGCGATTGGGTTATGGGAACAAGTAATGACTCGGGCCAAAATGTGGTAGATGAAGCACAAGCTGAAACGCTAGCTAAAGCAATGCGCGCCTATTACTTTAAAGATTATGGCAACACGTGGTTTGAGTTTCTTGATAGCGTGAAAATGCCAGCTTTTAGAGATTTAAATGACGCCAGTATTGATTTTGCGCGCCTTTCGTCAATGGATGGCCCTTTTAATGACCTAATGAAATTAGTGAGTGACAATATTACGCCGGCAGATGCGCCACTTAAAAGCCAAGCATCAATCGGTAAAACAGCGTCAGATGTTGCTAATAAATTAGCGCTAAACACACCAACAATTACGCAGATCAGTACTGTTAGAGCGCCAGAACTTGAAAGCCGCTTTGCTGATTTAAGACGTTTTGCACAGGCAAACGCTCAAGAAAACTCATCAGACTACTTAAGGCAATATATTAGTTCGTTAAGCAGTATTCATTCTGACATTAAGGCAATGGCCGCCAGCAATGAAGATGACGCTCAAGCGATGATTTTTGCTCAAGAGCTACTCTCTGGTAATAGTCAAAGTAATGCATTGCAGTCGTCGTGGATTATTATTGAAAGCCAAACTCGCGCGCTTGACCCGCAAACTAAAGAAACGTTAGATGCCTTGTTTAAAGCGCCGCTTCATGCGGGTATTGCAACGATTATGGCCAAAGCCCGGACTCAGTTAAATCAAGAGTGGGAAAACCAAGTTTACACTATGTATAACAGCAGTTTAGCTGGCAAATATCCGTTTAATTTAACGGGGCCTGATTCGGCAATTGCTGATGTTTCAGAATTTTTAAACGCTGAAACGGGCATTTTATGGGGTTTTATAAATACGCAACTTAAACCGTTTATGAAAGTTCGCCGTGGTGTTTGGGAAGAAAAACAATGGAATGGTGTTGGCATTGGTTTTAGCCCTCAATTATTAGATGGGTTAACTAAGGCAACTAAAGTAACGCGTTCGTTATTTGTAAATGGAGCGGATAGCGCAGGGTTTACATTCCAAATGATGCCTGTGCCAGTTAGAGGTATTCGTGAAACTTACTTAGGCTTTAGCGAGCAGGGATACCGTTACCGAAATGAACCAGAAGAGTGGCGTAACTTTTCATGGCCAGGGCGCGGTGCTGCAGAAAAAGCAGTGTTGTATGGCCTTGATAATAAAGGGCGCAGAATCTCAATTGCACAAGATGGCCCATGGGCGTTATTAAAAGTACTTAACTCAGCCAATGTTAAATGGATTAAAGGTACTGAATTTTTAGCAACATGGGAGTTAAAAGATAAATCTGAAGAGCCGCTTACGGTGCAGTTTTCTCTTAAATCAGGACGCAACAGCGGTATATTTTCTAAGTACATGCTTACGTCGTTTGCGCTTCCTAGCAACTTGTTCTCACAAACGCCAACGTTGGCTCAATCGCAGTCGCGAACGATGCAATAGGCGGCTGACCAATGTTTAATTTATTTACTAAAAAGAAAACACCGACCCTAGTAAAGCAACATGCATTTGGTTTTATGGGTAAGACACCCATTAGGCCAGATTTTGTAAAGCTTAATATTTCATCGCGTGAGTCAGTCTCTTTTGATCATTGGCTACAAGAAGGGTTTGCGCATTTAAATAGAGGTCGAAAAGCAAGCGATACTCATCATTTAAATGGATGTAAATCGTTGTTTTTTATTTCGGGTAACGCAGACGATGGTGGTTTACTCGGGGTACTACAACCGAGTACTGACAGCAGCGGTCGTTTTTACCCATTTAGCTCATTTGTGCACAGCGGTTTAGAAACGTATAAACGTCATCCTGCTTTTTTGTTTTTATTTGCAAGCCAAGTAATTGAACACCTATTGGGTGTGAATGAAAATATTAAAAATGCGTCAAATATTAATGAGATGGAGCAAAAGGCTCAGGGTTATAACTTGGTAGCTAATTCGCTTAAACAGCAACCAAATTTAACTCAAGAGTTAGACAAACTCAGAACAATTCCGATGAGTGTTTTTTGGGAGCATTTAGAAATAAATGATATTGCTAAACGCGCAATTCTTATTGAAGAGCTTTCAATCGTTTTAAAATCTATTGCCAATAGAGGCTGCTTAAGAAGCCAATTTGGTATTCGTTTACCTATGCCTCGCTTTACGCACGAAAGTGCATTAGTAGCTGGTTTTTGGTTGCACTTAGTCGCCTCAATGGTGGCAGATCATAATTGGCAACCTTGGTTTTTTTATCAATTAGGTGATGAAAACCAATCACCTAGCTTAACTATTTTTTGTAGGCCTATTCCTGCCTCGTACTTTAATAGCGTGTGGGAATGCGATAAAAAATCGAACGATATTATTGATTTATGCAACCTAAAAGTCGAAAAACAACCATCATCACAAACACTTAATTTTGCTGATATGGATAATGTAAGTGTATATGACGCGCTTCGCCGTTGGTGTAAATCATGAGTTTAAAAGCACCGCATACGCACACCACATGGATTGAATGGCTTGAGGCTTTGAGTTCGCCACTTTTAGGAAACAAATGTGGTGAAGATTTAAAGTACGAAGAAACATTTAAAGCATTAAAAGCCTCTTCCTCTGGAGTGGGTGAAGTTGACTTTAAAATGATGTTTATTCAAGCAACCGATCTTATTAATACGCAAAGTAAAGATCTGCGTATTGTGAGTTATTTGGCACTTGCGGCAACCAGTGAGTTTGGTGTGACTGGCCTCACTCATACGCTTTTATTGTTTAATCGTTTATTAACCACCTTTCCCGACGAAGTGCACCCGCTAAAAGCAAGAATGCGAAGTGCGGTAAATACCTGGTTTTTACAGCAGCAAGAGCGTTTAAAAGGTGTTGCCCAAGGACACAATACTAACCCAGAGCAATGGCCTGAACTTGTTGCTGCATTAAAACAATATAACGAGCAATGTGTTGCTGTGCTTGATAGTGAGTCAGGCCCATTATCAACATTAAACGATTGGGCTCACGAGCAAGAAAAACGCAACCCGGTACCCATTGTTGAGCCTAAAAAAGTTGAGCCAGTACAAGAGCCCGAACAAACGACAGTTAATAATGCTGTGCAAAGTGCGCCTAAGGCTGATGAGCCAAGTACAAATGCGGCACCCGCGCGTTCTCAAGTTACTGTAAATACTAACGATATAGCATCAGATACCGCATATTTAGCGGCTATCAGGCAGTTATTAAACTTTGATAAAGAGCAAAATAACATTGAACGCGTAGTGAAATTATCGCGCGCAGCACGGTGGACTAAATTATCTTTACCTGCAAATGAAAATGGTAAAACACGCCTCCCAGCTCCGCGTGCAGCCGCATTCGCCCCTATTGAAAATGCCTTGGCGAGCGACCAACCAGAGCAAGCCTTAAATTTAGCTGAAGGCTTATTTATGGAAGGTGCTATGCAATTTAATTTAAATCTCCAAATTCTTACATTAAATGCTTTAAAAAAACTAAACAAAGGACACCTTGTTCATTGGTTAGAGCAACAGCTTGTTAATTTAAACGAGCAGTTTCCGGCTTTAACATCACTGCAGTACGACGATAGCAGTGCGCTTTGTTCACCCGTTAATAAAGAATTTATAAGAGAGCTTGCTAATTCATTCAATACTGACTCCACCAGTGCGCAAAGTAACTTATTTGATGAGCAATACGTTGAGTTAGTCGAGGAAGTTGAAAAAGGTCAGTTGTCGAGTGCGTTAAAAAAAGTAGATGAAATAACCATTTTAAATGCTTTTGATAAAGCGCAAGCACAGTTATTAAAGTCAAAATTATTAATAAAGGCTGAGCACTATGAACATGCTTTGTCTTTATTAAATGTATTACTTGAACAAATAAACGCGCACGATTTAGCGCAATGGCAACAATGTTTTTGCATGGAAGTATGGCGATTCTCCAAGCAGTGTTATGCAAGTTTGTCACAAACGCCAGAAGATGAAATGAGTTTAGCTGCTAAACATATTAGTCAGCAAATGATGGTAACTGATCCCGCACAAGCATTAAGTTGGGTTTAGTTACAAGGGCCTGACTAATATGTCGAGGTTTAATTGGAATTGAGACGGTAGATAACCAAACTGCAAAGGAAAAAACATGAGTGATACATTTCAAAAAGAGATCCCACGAGCTCGGATCAATATTTCGTTAGAGCTTGATACAGACGGCGCTTCGCAAAAAAGTGAATTACCGTTAAAAATGTTAGTGATTGGTGACTATTCAAATGGTCAAAATAGCCAGGAACTTTCTGAGCGCGAGCGAGTAACAATTAATAAAAATAACATTGAGCAAGTGCTAAAAGATATGGCGCCTAAAGCTAACTTTCAGGTTGCTAACAAAATTAAAGGCGACGGCGAAATTAACGTTAACCTTGAGTTTGACTCTTTTAAATCGTTTGATCCTGAGTCGGTTGCAGCACAGGTGCCTGAACTTAATAAAATGATGGCAATGCGTAATTTACTACGTGATCTTAAATCTAACTTATTAGACAACTCATCACTGCGTAAAGAGCTTGAGCGTGTATTACAAAATCAGCCTGAACTTGATGAACTAAAAGCAAAACTTGACGAAATTGCACCACTTGCGTCTGAAGAAGAAAAACAACCCGTAACGGAATAAGGAGGTTACCATGTCAATGCAAGAACAATTAAATGTAGCTGCACATACGACAGAGCAAGCTGCTTTATCTACCTACGAAAGCATTTGTGGAATGGTTGATATTTCACCTGTTGCAGATGAAATTAAACTAGACTCATTCAGAGACGCCAGCAACCTTGCTGAAACACGTGCTAATGAGCGCTTAACAGCAGCCATTAACGTATTTTTAGATATGGCCGGTAGCAGCGATCAAGAAGTAACGCGCATAGATAAACTGCTTTTAGATGATTACATTGCAAAAGTAGATACAATTATCTCTCAGCAGTTAGACCAAATATTACATAACCCAAGCTTTCAAAAAATGGAATCAGCTTGGCGTTCACTTCGTTATTTAATTAACCACACGCCTAATAACGCAAATATTAAAATTGAAATGCTTGATGTTGATAAAGAAACATTAAGAGACGACTTTGAAGAAGCGCCAGATACAACACAATCTGCGTTATACAAACACGTATACACGTCAGACTACGACACGCCGGGTGGCGAGCCTGTATCAACCATGGTATCTAACTTTGAGTTTGATTGTTCTGCACCAGATGTTTCGTTACTACAAGAAATATCGCGTGTTTCAGCGGCGGCTCACTGTCCATTTATGGGGAGCGTTGGTCCTAAATTTTTCTTGAAAGATTCGCTTGAAGAAGTATCAAAAATTCAAGATTTAGGTTCTTACATGGAGCGTGCGGAGTTTCTTCGTTGGAAAAACTTCCGCGAATCAGAAGACTCTCGCTACATTGGTCTAGCATTCCCACGCTTTTTACTGCGTTTGCCATACGGTGAAACAAATCCTCTTCGTAACTTTAATTACCAAGAAGATGTTAACGCACAGCACCATGAGCGCTACTTATGGGGTAATGCTACGTTTGCATTTGCAGCCAATATTATTCGTAGTTTCCATGACAACGGTTGGGCTGTAAATATTCGTGGTCCGCAATCGGGTGGTAAAGTTGAAAACCTTCCTCTTCACTCGTTTGAAGCAGGTAAAGGGTCTGAAACTAAAATACCTACCGAAGTGCTTATTTCTGAAACGAAAGAGCTTGAATTTGCTAACCAAGGGTTTATTCCACTTAGTTACTATAAAAATTCAGATTTTGCGTGTTTCTTCTCTGCTAACAGTGCACAAAAGCCACAAGTACTTGAAACCAGTGAAGCAACAGCAAATGCACGCATTAACTCGCGTTTACCTTATATTTTCTTAGTGTCGCGCATAGCACACTACTTAAAGGTTTTACAGCGCGAAAACATTGGTTCGAGCAAGCCGCGTCATGAACTAGAGCAACAGCTAAATGATTGGCTAGGCGCTTTGGTAACTAAAATGAATAACCCAGATGAGTCACTTATTGCAACGCATCCGTTAAAAGATGCAAAAGTAACCGTGTCAGAAATTCCGGGTAACCCGGGTTACTACCGCGTAAGTACCTATATTGTGCCGCATTTCCAAGTTGAAGGAATTGACGTTCGTTTAGCGCTAGTAGGGCAGATGCCTGGCGAAAAATGAACTGCCAAGCCGCCGATGAAACGCATTTAACGCAGACTTTATAGTGTAAATACGTCAATTTGGTGAGTAGCTGGTTGGTGTACTTAAAGAATATAGACTAATGGTCTGAAAAGTTGCCCCAAGTTGGTTGCACCCAACTTGGGACATATTCCCCAGTGGCATGAAGCAGAGGGCTTTTTGGGGGGCATAAACAGTGATGTTTATGCCAATGCCAACTAACAGGAAACACTTCATTCTAAAAGGAGAATAATGAAATGGCAATTCCAGCGTACATGTGGTTAAAGGATGACCAAGGTAATGACATCAAAGGTTCTGTAACAGTTGCAGAACGTGAAGGTTCAATTGAGATCCTACACTTTGATCATGAACTTCGTATCCCTACGGATAATGATACTGGTGAACTTACAGGTACTCGTAAGCATGAACCTTTTGTTATTACAAAAGCGGTTGATGCATCTACACCGTACTTGTACAAAGCGTGTTCAAACGGTCAAACACTTAAGCAACTTGAGCTTAAATGGTACCGTATTGATGACACAGGGACTGAGCGTGAATATTTCTGCCACAAGTTGGAAGACGTAAAAATCACTTCAATCTCACCAACAATGCACAACGTTAAAGACTTAGACAAGGAGCGTTACCCGCACCTTGAAACAGTTTGCCTACGTTACAAGCGCATTACTTGGACTTACTTAGATGGCAACATCGAGTTCTCTGACTCTTGGACTGAAGGTCGTTAATTAGTCAGTACTTATTAAGGATATGCGAAAGCATATCCTTTTATTGAGATCCAAATATGGCGTTATTCGATTTTTTAACTCAACCCGTTATTCGCAATGGTCATCAGGGCTTTGAAACTGATGAGCAAGCCAGTGTGTGCAAGCATTTAAATGAGCTTTTAAATGCCCGCAGAGGCGTTTTAAAGCACTTAACCGACTATGGCTTACCCGATGTAGAAGATATTTACGAAGGGCTTCCTTATTCGCAACACACATTAGCGTTTGAAGTTAAAAAATTGATAGAAAAATACGAACCCCGCGTTCGCTATGCAAATGTAACACCGGTCGAAATTAAAGAAGACAACTGTGTAATTAGGCTCGATATACAAGCTTTTCTAACCAGTGGACAAAGTATTAAGTTAAATACGCGGTTTGAGTCGGGCGGTAAAGCAGATGTTATACAGCACGCAAAAAATAATAACTAATGTAGTTCAAAAGGATTGATGAATGCAGCAATATTTTGATGCACAAATGCGCTTACTTACTCAGGCTGGCAAGCAATTTGCTCAGTTTTATCCTGAGCACGCAGGTATGCTTAATATTGATGCATTAAAAGACAGAGATCCGCATATTGAGCGTTTATTAGAGGGGGTTGCTTATTTAACGGCGCATACTCAAAAACGCTTAGATGAATCTGTGCCGGAGGTATCTGAGCAGGTGTTGCGTCAGCTGTGTCCTATTTTGTTAAGTTATTTTCCTTCCAGTACGGTGGTGCAGTTTTCTCCTAAATTAGCAATGCAAAAAACGCACACTATTGAGAAGGGGTTGCAGTTAAACCCGCCAACAGCTAAGTCAGATGGCAAAAAAATTATATTTACGACCACGCACAGTTTAGATGTTGTGCCTTTAGATGTTGAGCATGTGCAATATCAAGAGTCGCATTTGGGTGCGGAGCTAAGAATTGGACTCAAATTTGTATGCCAAGGTGAGCGTAGTAACTTTGATTTATCTACACTTAACTTTTATTTGCGCGGTGATACACCTTTATGTAGCGCATTATTTCAATTACTAAAAACACCTAACAAGCAGGCCGAACTCGACTTTGGTGCCAATCACTTTGAATATAATAAAAAGCTTAAGGCAAAAGGGTGTAATGCCAGTTATTTAGATATTGACGGCGCATTACTTCCTAGCGCGGCTAAAAGCCACCCAGGGTATACTTTATTACTTGATTACTTTAATGCCAAAGATCGTTTTTACTTTTTAAGTTTTGATGGTTTAAAAAATGAAGAGTTTCCTGAGCATATAGACCGGTTTGAAATTGTATTCAGAGGGGATAAAAAGCTTCCTCCGGGACACCAATTAAGTAAAGAAAATATACTAATAAATTGCGTACCCGCTATTAACTTGTTTAGCCAAGCAGCAGAGCCAATAAAAATAGAACCTAATAGAACCGATTACATGATAAGCGCGGATCAAGCACGCACCGATCATGTATTTAGCTATACCGTTGACGAAGTAGCAGGGCGTAATTCGGTAACAGGTCAAACTCACGAATACACCCCCCGCTACCAAAGTGTATTTGAAGACGAAAAAAAGCTATTTACCGTGCTAACTAAAGACGTAGGCGCTGCGGCACCAACGCATTACTTACAGCTACCATTTAATTTAAACGACGAAAAAGAAACGCTATCGATTGATTTAACTGCATTTAATGCAGGTTGGCCGCGTCAATTACTACAAGAAGGCGATTTAAATGAAGGGGGCAAAGATATGCCCAATATTGTTGATGTTAAAAATGTTATTCGCCCAACAAACTACTTAGCATGCCCAAGTCAGCCAAAACACTGGCAGCTTATTAGCTTATTAAATGTAAAGTTTTCACAAATTACACAGGTAACTGAACTTAAAAGGTTGCTTGTATTATTTGATTGGTCAAATAAGGCCGAAAACCGATTAAGAATTGAAAGTATTTTAAAAATATCAGCAACGCCTATCAGCCAAATTAAGCGAGGCATTTTTATCAAAGGGGTTGACGTACTAATTGATATTGATGAAAGCAAGTTTGTTGGAGACGCAGACCTATACCACTTTTGTAATGTACTGCACGAGTTTTTTTTGATGTACGCACCTATAAACGAAAGCGTACAAACGCGAGTTAACGCAATTCCAAGCTATAAGTCGTGGTGTTGGGATATTGAGCCGGGTAAGAGTTACCAGCTATGAATTCGTCAAGCAACTACTCACACCCTGTTTGGTCTAAATTACCCCCAGCGATTGAGGGCTTAATTGCTGAACCCTGGCGCTTTAATTTATTTAAAGCAATGAGCCTAATAGAAAAACATTGGGCTGCGCCGCAAGAGCTTGATCATGGCATAAGTAGCCGTGTTGTTTTTAAATCACACAAAGAACTGGGTTTTCCTGCAACCGATGTTCGCGAATGTGTATTAGAAAACGAAGGTAGAGGAAAACTTAGTTTATCGACGTCATTTTTGGGTTTATACGGCGTAGACGCGCCCATGCCCCATTACGTGTTAGAGCAAGCAGCAAGCGATGAGCAAAGCGGTGATCGAGTACGCCAGTTTTTAGATATTTTTAATCATGTTTTGTATTGCCAGCTATTTCAGGCTTGGAAAAAGTCTCAAATTAATATTGCAGGCAGAGGCGCGAATCAATTTGATGATTTAGTTAAATCTATTTTATTAGGTAAAACAGATCAAAAAATTCAGTGTGGCATTGCAAGCTTAAAGCAAACAAGTGCAGCGGGTTTAGCGCAACTACTTAAGCACAGCTTAAACATAGACACATTAAAAGTTGACGATACACGAGCCAATTGGCAACACGTAGATACCCCAAGCGCAATAGGCGAAGAAAACCAAATGGTATTGGGCAATTCTGCTGTATTGGGAACCCAGGTGTTGGTTAGCGGTAGTGTTTTAACAATTGATATAGGGCCAGTCAGTAGCGATGTCGCCATAAGCCTTTCACCAAGGAGTGAAGAAGGAATAAAAATGGCCGCTTTGCTTAGTGCGCATTTACCAAGCAATATTGAGTGGGTATGCCAAATAAAAGTAGCAAATGACGCTGTTTCAGAGCAGCTCATTGGTCAGCAATCGTTAGTACTAGGACATAATTCATATTTAGGGGCAGCAGCTGCAAATACAACAACTCATAGCTACAGCCATCAACAGTATAAACACTAAGGAATTAAGGATAAAAAAATGGATGCTAAAGGCATAAAACAACTTATAGATAAATTAAATGGCCATACTGCTACTGCACTTGAATCAGCTGCAGGTTTTGCCAGTAGCCGCAGTCACTTTGAAGTACTTCCAGAGCATTTGCTTATTAAATTAATGGAAGAGGGCAGTAATGGTGATCTTGAGCACATTTTTCATTTTTTTAATGTTAATCAAGATGCTGTTTGGCATGAGTTACTAGACTTTTTAAATAGGCAGCCAGCGGGTAACCAAAGTAAGCCTACATTTTCGCGTCGTTTATACGAATGGCTAGAGCGCGCATGGTTAAGTGCAAATGTTCAGCATAAGAGTGATTTTATAACGGGTGCTGCTCTAGTTGACTCTTTAACTGAATTGTTACCTTACAGCCCAGTGCTTCAGCTACCAGCACTGCTTGATAAAATTGACTCACGCTTTTTAGCCGAAAACTTGGACAAAATATGTCAGCAATCGTCTGAGCGTTTAAACCCTGCAGCTAAATCACAATCAGCCAATAAATCAGAAAACTCAAACGACAGTGCTGCACTGGATGAATATTGCGAAGATTTAACGGCTAAAGCAGAACAAGGAAAAATAGATCCTGTACTGGGCCGTAATGACGAAATTAGAATGATGGTAGATGTGTTATGCCGTCGCAGAAAAAACAACCCTATTTTGGTAGGTGATCCAGGTGTTGGTAAAACTGCGGTTGTAGAAGGGTTTGCACAACGTATTGTTGATGGCCAAGTACCACAAGACCTACAAGGTGTTCGCCTTTTAGTACTCGATATGGGGTTACTACAAGCAGGAGCGGGTGTTAAAGGTGAATTTGAACGCCGCTTAAAAGCCGTGATTGATGAAGTAAAAAACTCTTCAACGCCAATCATTATGTTTATTGATGAAGCACATACGCTTATAGGTGCTGGTGGCGATGCAGGCATGAGTGACGCTGCAAACTTATTAAAACCGGCGCTTGCTCGTGGTGAGCTCAGAACTGTAGCTGCAACAACGTGGAGCGAGTATAAAAAATACTTTGAACGTGATGCTGCATTAGAACGTCGTTTTCAGCTTATTAAAGTTGATGAGCCTACAGAGCAAGCGGCTCAGCTTATGCTTGCGGGTTTAAAAGACAAATACCAGCAGCATCATAATATTCAAATAACCGATGATGCTATTGAAGCGGCTGTGGTTTTATCTTCGCGTTATATAACAGGGCGCTATTTACCAGATAAAGCCATTGATGTACTTGATACTGCTGCGGCGCGTGTGCGTATGTCGTTTGCGACAGACCCTGCAGCAATAGAAGCAGAACGTGAACACATAAATTATTTAGAAACCAGAATAAATAGCCTAAATATAGAGTTAGGCCAAGGCTTGGCGGTAGATCAAGATAAACTAACGCACCTAGTAGAAGAGTTAGTTAATGCCCAAAGTAAATTAGCTGAGTTGACACACTCGCGCGAATCGCAAATATCAACCTTAAGCCAAATTAACGAAATAAAACAAGCAAGCGATAAAGACCTTGATAGCGAATCGTTATTAATGCTTCGCCAGTCACTCAAAGAGCAAAATACGCAAGACAATGGTTTATTTAGTGAAGTAGATGCCGATGCCGTTGCGCAAATTATTTCACAGTGGACCGGCGTGCCAGTAGGAGCAATGGTTAAAGATCAAATTAGTAATTTGATTAATTTAGAAGCTACCATAGGCCAAAAAGTAATAGGTCAGCAGGCGGGGATTGCAAAAATTGCGCAAACGCTCAGAGTAAGTAAAGCAGGTGTAAGTAACGATGAAGGTCCGCTTGGCGTATTTTTATTAGCGGGTCCATCGGGCGTAGGTAAAACAGAAACAGCGCGTTGTTTAGCCAAACAGTTATTTGGTGGAGACAAATTTTTAACCACAATAAACATGAGTGAATACCAAGAGTCACATACTGTGTCGCAGCTTAAAGGTTCACCACCAGGGTATGTAGGTTACGGCGAAGGCGGTGTGTTAACCGAAGCCGTAAGACAGCGCCCGTACTCTGTTATTTTGCTCGATGAAGTAGAAAAAGCGCATAAAGACGTGATGAATATGTTTTACCAAGTGTTTGAGCGTGGCAGCATGCGCGATGGTGAAGGTCGCGAAATAGACTTTAAAAACACCGTTATTATCATGACATCCAACTTAGGATCTGCTGAGCTAATTGACGCCTGCACACCACCTACGGTAATAGACTTAAGTCCAAAAGAGGACGACGAAGAGTCGCAACAAACTGAGCACGAAGCGGCAATTAACGAAGCCCTCAATCCAGCGCAAGCGCCCATTAACGAAGACGGAACACCTTGGTCAGTGCCTACTATTGGCGCGCTTACGGATTTAATAAAACCTCAATTACTTGCTTTTTTTGCACCCGCTTTATTAGCCCGAATGCAGGTTATTCCTTACTTAGCACTCGACTCTGATGCATTACAGTCAATTGTTAGCTTAAAACTCGAAGCCATCGCTAATCGTTTACACGAAAACCATAAAATGCAGTTACGTGTAGATGCCAGTGTGCTTGAAAAGCTAACCACTCAATGCACGCTTTCTGACAGCGGTGCACGTATGGTCAATGCGGTCATTGAACAGCAAATACTGCCAGGGATAGCCAAATCAATTTTAGAATTTATGGCAGAAGAAGACATGCCAGACATTTTAACGTTAGCTGTTGATGAGCAAGACGAAATTACAGCAACATTTGCCGATAATGCGTAAATAAAAGGACAACAAAATGGGATTCATGGACGTATTTAACGAATTAAAAGCCAGCTCAAGTCATTTTAGTGTTGCAATACAAGGCATGCCCGACGGCATGGTGTATGTAACCGACTTTGAGTCTAAAAACGATCGTTTATGTGAAGACTATGAATTTAAAATCCAAGTTTTGAGCCCAGAGCATTTAACGTCTGATATGTTAATAGGAAAAGACGTATCGCTTTCTATGGTGTGGTCGATGACTGACCGCACTATATCAGGATTAATAAGCGGGTTTATAGCTCATGGACAAAGTCACCAAGGGTATCATTATACCTTGGTCATGAACTCCCATTTAACGCTCCTTAAACATCAGCACTCTAACCGTGTATTTACTGCCATGGATGCAGGTAAAATAATTAGCAGTGTGTTTAAAAAAGCAGGGTTTCCTACTCAAAAATTAAGTGTTCAGGCAAGTTCGAGTTCGCTTGATATGACCGTTCAATACAACGAAACAGATTACGAGTTTGTAACCCGATTAATGCGTAAATACGGCTTTGTGTATAGCTTTATTGAGCAAACAGGCGGTGACTGTACACTGCATATATGTAATGACTCTAAAGATATTGCGCAAAAATTTGATGAGGTTAATTTAAGTTACATTCCGCCTTCGGGGCAAGTTAGAACAAGTGAATCAATATTTGCGATAAGCAGGCAAGCACAATTGTTTCCACAAAGTACACACTTAAACGACTACAACTACCAAGCACCAGGAAATTTACAAGTATCGCAAAATAATAGTGCATCGGTAACAGGGTTTGGTGAAGACAGCCATTATGGCGACAACTATGCGCAATCAGGAGATGGGCAAACACTTGCAACTATTAGGCAGCAGGCGTTTGATTGCCAGCGCGAGCAAATAATAGTTGATACCGATTGCAGAGCTTTACGCCCTGGCATGCGCTTAAATATTTATGACCACCCAGAGCACGATGGGCAATACTTAGTAACACGTGTTGAGCATAAAGGCAGCCAAAATGCAGCCGTTGAATATGGCTCTAATGTTAAAGGCCTAACGTATAAAAACCAAGCGTACTTAATTAGTGTTGACCAAGTGTACAAAGCTCCATTAATTCCCGCCAGACGAGTATTTGCAACCTTTAACGCATTAATTGAACAAGAAATAGATGACAAAGGTAATTACGTTGTAAAGCTGCCTTTTAACCAAGATGGCGAAGGGCAAGAAAGCCGATCAACACGCTTAATGCAACCGTATGGAGGCAGTGGCCATGGTATGCATTTTCCGTTAACACAGGGCACAGAAGTACTCGTTTGTGGAGAAAATGGCGACTTAGACAGGCCCATTATTTTGGGGGCACTTTATAATCAAAATGCGCCTAACCCAGTAACAAGCCAAAACCCAACAGAAAACAAACTGGTGACCAAAGCGGGGCACAGTTTTGTAATGGACGACAAAAAAGGCGAAGAAAAAATATGCCTTGCCAATAAAAATAATAAAAATCAGTTGCTGCTTGATGCAACAAACGGTGCACATCAAGCAACGCTTAAGTCGGTTGATGGTGACGTAAAAATCTCGGCAAAAGAAAACCTGCAATTTGTAGCTGAGAATGACGCTAATTTTACCGTGGCAAATAACTTTACTACCCGTGTTGAAAACAACCTGCAAATTCAAACGCGTGAAGGTGATATTACCGTCACCTCAGCAGCCGATTTAAGTTTAAAGTCGACGGCCAATACGCTCATTGAAGCAACCGACGGCAGTTTAGAATTAAAAGCAGCGCAAGAGCTTAAAGTGCAAGCCCAGCAAGATGTAAGTGTTTACTCTGTTGACGGAAACCTTGAACTTCAAGCGCCACAGGGCGATTTAGAGCTTAATAGTGGCAATAACATTACTATAAAAGCCAATGGTCAGGGCTCTATTCAATTAAGCCAAGGCGGAGCAAGTATTGAAATAGATGCAGCGGGCAACTTAACGATTGATGCCACTAATATAACGCTGAGCGCCACTAATATAGCTATTAAAGGCAGTGCAATTAGTAACAACTAAGTTAAAGGAGTAATTTAATGAGTGCACAAGTTAAAAGTATTTTTAATGATCAGCAAATACTTGCGTTAGTGAGCCGTGTTGACCGTTTAGGAAAGGTTAAAGCCGTTTTGATTAACAATGTAGCCCATGAAATTATCGCGCAGGCTGCACACATAACACCATGTAAAACTAACGACACTGTACTACTCACTCATACCTCACAAGGGTTTGTAGTAACGGCTGTATTAGCAAGTAAAGACCAAGCCCCTGCTGCACTAATAAAAAACAGCGAAGGGCACATCACAATTGAAGCGCAGCAAAGCATAACGTTGCAAACGGCTAAGGGCCTAATAGAAATATTTGCTGACGGTACTATTGTGCTCGAAGGGCAAGATATAACGGCAAACAGCGAGCAAGACCTAACCTTGGCTGGTTGGCCAATTAGGCTTAACTAACGCTATGTTTGCACAGGTCACCAAAGTTAAACAGCACAAACAACGTTTAACCACATTACTAAAACATAAACAAAAATTGCAACAGCAAGGGGTGTATTCGCTTGCGCGTTTAAACGTGATTGAAAGCCAATTACTTAACCACTTATACACATTAAGTGACTTAAAAAGTGAAGCGCCAACAGATTACTTTTCGGGCAAAAACCTTTCTGAGGTTAGCACACTAACGCTCGATGAATTTATTCAACTTGCGCTTAATAATGCAGAACACAGCGATATTTACACCCTACTTATACAAACGCTTAATTTTGAACACACTCGCAATAGCGACGAAACGTTTGACGAGTTAAAGTCGACAGAAAACTTGGGTTACTACACCTTATTAAAGTATTTAATAAGCTACTGGCAAATAAGTGAAAACAAAGCACTGCGCAATAGCCTTATAAGTGAAAAAGAAGTTCTTGATAAAAGCATAACTACCTTACTTTTTTCCCAGTCGTTGGGGGAGGCAGAGCAAAACAGCGCCATGCTGCACCCCAATTTTAACATTGCGTATGCCGCTTTAGTTAATGCGTATTGCACTAAAGCTGACCATGTATCAGACATGTTATTTAAAGTATTTGCAAAAACGAGTGATGACTCACACAAAGCTAAGCTACTTGCATTAGCTGGCTTTACTAACGATCCCCGCTGGGACGAACCGTGTTTTTTATTTTGTAAAGCCAACCCAGACCAATGTGAATATGTATTAAGCCACTTTGTTTATAAGCGGGCACTGCCTCTTTTTATTAATTTAATGGCGCAAGGGGTAACCCAAAAGCCAGCTTACGCTGCATGGCTAACCATTACCAATCGTGAGCTTGCAAAAGCAGACAAAATGTCAGCAGTAAATACGGGTATAGCCCCTCAAAGCGGCTTAAATTTAGACGATGCAGAACACGCAAGGCAAACTTTTGCGCTCACCCCAGGAGAGCAGTTACTCAATGGCATAAGCTTTACAAGCAGCAATGCCACTCAGCAGTTAAAAGGCCTGGGTGGAACAGTGGTACAACGTGTTTTAGCTACACATTATGAGCCCCAACAAGCGTGCGCTTTATATCATTTATTACTGAGTGCTAATCAATGGCAGCAAATTGTAAAGGAGACTACAAATGCTTAATAACTTCTCTCCTTGGCAGGCTAGCTTTTTTGATGGCTGGTTGCACGACCGCACACAGGCTAAAGTAGTGCTTGTTAAACAAAACTTTGAGTTTGACGAGCAAGGTAATGTCACACCAATCAATCCGGGTGACGAAATAATATTAGCAGATGATTATTACAACGAGCCCGCTAACTCATCACTCAGAGAAGTAAACGAACAGGTTGCATTTAAAACGGGTTTTGAAGTGTATGGCAACTTTACAGCCTATCCGCCCAAAGCAAAACAAGCCCGCGTAATAGAGGTGGAACTTGCCCTTTATGAACACACAACCCCCCTGTTTAATAAACGTTTACGTGTTACAGGCGCGCGTTTTTGGAAACGCTCATTGTTAGGGCCCGTTGCCACAGACCCACTCATAATTAAACCAACGCCTGTTGATTACAGCCATGCATTTGGTGGCAAAAACCTCAATGACGATACCGACTACTTACTAGAAAACCCATTAGGCAGCGGTTATAAACTAAAAAATAAACACGCGGTAGGGCAGCAATTACCGTGTATTGAATATGCAACAGCGCTTTTACGTAAGCCAAGCCATACAACACCGGTTGCCAGTTTTTCGGCCATTCCATCGCATTGGTCACCCCGGGTAGAACTTATACCAGAAATAGATCAAAAAGCACTTATGGCGGGTAACTACCCATTTAAAACGCAGCTTAACGAATTTTTTAATAACACCGCACCGATAGATCAGCGGGTAAATAAAAAATTTACACAAGGCTGGGCTTTTACACTATCGGGTTTGTATCCACTGCAAGAATATGGCCAGCAACAGCGGGTAAACCTTCCTTTTGAAGAGCCCATAGTACAAATTGTGAATACACTTAATAGGCATACATTGGCCATGCACTGCGACACACTGGTTATTGACTCAGACTCTCAGCAGTTTTCTTTACTATGGCGAGGGCATATTGATGCAATAAATGTTGCTGAAAATAGCCAAATAATTGTGGCAAAAAAGGAAAGTAACAATGACGTTTGATGTACTTTGCCACATAAATGCAACGGGATCCGCTGCCAGCAGCTTGTACACAGCGGTTGCAAACCAAATGCTGTTTTCTAAACCAAGCAAAGCGCTAATACGATACGACATAAGTTTAGACGCCCCATACATAATGGTCGAAATAGATGAACTAGCTCAGTTAGACAGGCAAACTAAATGCCTGCTTTTATTAAGCCAATTACTCGAACATATTGATATACCCACGCTTAGGCAAACATCGCGCATTAGCCAAATTGTGTTTGTACTCCCTCAAGACGAACTAGGCAACCCTGTTATCGATAACGACACACTCGCTGAAGTACTGTCTGAAGTGATTTTGCAGCAAGTGCCCGACTTTAACCAAACTACAACGCTTGATTTAAAAAGCATAGCGCCCGATACGCTCATAATTGCAGTAGATTCGTGTGTAAGCTACCAATATGTAAGTAACCAGGCCAAAAATAACGCGGTGCAAGTATTAAACGGACCACCTGGTATTATAAATGGTGAAGGTGGATACGCATTACTAACTCATTTACAAGGCAGCCTTAGCGCACAATTTTATAGTGGTGAAATAAACGAGCAGCTCAACCAAGCACAGGCTTGCGTTAATAATACTTACCTATTTGCAGGTAAAGACTCGTTAGCATGGCAAAAAAAATGGTTTGCCAATACACAAACACTCTATAGCCCAGAAGACGAGCTAATAGAACTTGCCAATTTAAATAACACGATTGGCTATCAAGGTGTTGCAAACGACCCTGCAGGGCTTGCCCTCGCAAATAGCTATTTAAATAACCCACTAAATAAAGGGTTACAGCATGTTTTTTTATTATTTAATTCACCCAGTGATCAATTAATAAAAATTTCAAGGAGTGAAACTTAATGCCCTACATTAATGCAATGGCAGGTAAACAAACAGGCACTGTGCAATACGATATTGACGCACTCACAGCCGATGTACGTAGTGGTGGCTCTGTAACATGGCGACACAACAACCCCACTTTATTAGGGTTAAATAACAGCGCCCGAAGTAATGGCGCGTTAGGAAAAGCAAATGGCATAGCCATATTTGAAGATCGAGCTAGCGGCGACGCGGCATTTTTAGCCGAAATTGGCCGCCCCAAATACCGCGAAAAAACACTCGGTGAAATGGTTAATACCTTCATACCCGACTTCATAATTCCACCCCCGCAATGGGATAGCCAAAAAAACGAGCCCATATTGCCGTGGAATGAGTCGCAAACCAATATGGATGTTAATAAACCCATTACCAATGCCCAAGCATTTTTAGATTTAGTATCAAGCCACCTAGGTTGGGAAGCCGGCACTCAATCGCAATTAGTTAAAGATTCGCAAGCGCAAGCCGCACAAGTGGCCACGGTGTCTGGTCAAAATGTATTAATTAATGGCCGAACAGCGGTACACACAGACAGCGGCGGAAAGTTAACCACTATTGATGTGTGTTTAACCACCGTGGGCACAAGTGTTATTCCTATTCCCTACCCAAACAAAGCGCAAACAAGCGACATTTCAAGCGTAGCAAGCTCAGTAAAAATAAATGGTAATGGCGCGGGAAATATAAAAAGTTACTTTTCGCAAAGTAGCGGGGATTCAGCCGGCGATAAAAAAGGTATTGCAAGCGGTACAAACGACGGCAAAGCCGAGTTTATATTAGGCTCATTTAATGTGCTGATTGAAGGTAAGCCCGCAGTACGCCAAGGCGATTTAATGATATCAAACGCTAAAAACACCCCACCTATGCCGCTAGCGCAATCAGGTGGCGCATCACCAAGAGGATTAAGTGTGCAAGTGAGAAATAATTTGGGTGATCAGGGTACAACTCATGGTGTGAGCGTACTAGTTAAAGGGGTTGATAGTAATGATGCAACATTAGGGCTTGTAACGGCTTCGCAAGGCGCTTTAGAGCAAAAAATTCCTTTAGCTGATAAACAACATATAAGTGGTAATAAAGCATCTCTTAATTTTACGGTAGGTGGTTAAAATGGGGTTGGTTAAATTAGATTCTGAGATTAAAGGTGAATGTGGGAATATTAATATTCCTTTTGGTTATGCTGATGTTTTTACTCTAGATAATCAGCCTAATGATAATAACAAATCTTTGTATATCTCAGTAAAGCCAAAAGTTTATACTGAAGCTTCATTAAATAAAAATAAAGCAAAGCCTGCACAATCCCAAGTGCTAGGAGAAGACGAAAAACCTGTCACTAATTTAAATGGTTTTTATTATATTTTCGTAAATGGTTATTTATGGCGCGAAATAGCAGCTGTTGATAATGGTTGTTTGTCTGAGGTTGATTTGGCAAATGAGTTTGGCAAAAATGAACGTATTTACACAGGTTTATTGACGCAAACAATTCTTCTTCCAAAAAAAATTAACGGACTAAACTGCGAACCAGGTTCACTCAGTAACCCCACAGTACAAGTTGCTTTTTCCATCGTCCAATGGTCTTGGCAGTATATTGTAAGCCTAGGAGGGCTATACAAAGATGACCCAAGACAAAAAAGTGGTAACGCCACTGCACCTACACATGTTGAAAACCAAGGATTAGCTGATTCATTACGCAACGCTCGCTGTCAACAAATTGATTTAGCAGTAGCAGAGCGTGAAGGCCAAATTACAATACATGATCCGGGTGGCATAGCGCTTTCTCTGTTAAATAAGTGTCAAATGATTTTTTTACAGTTACAGCTTGAGAATAAAAAGCTGACAGATAAAAAACACTATGATTCAGGTGTTCTTGCATATCAAGCAATGCTAAATGATGATTTACATGAAAAAGTGATGCGCGATCATTATATATTCCCGCATCGAACTTCGATGACTCCTATAAAAACTAAAAAAGAGGGATATTCAGACTTAAGCTCTGGCGCAAAGTTTTTACGAAGTGGAGCAAAACATCTAGATAAAGATTATTTAGAAAGCTACCTTTCAAGTGACAAGTTAGAAAAGCTCCTAAAAGAGTTGCCTGTTGCACAAAAAGAGTTTGTTGATTTTTTACAAGATGAAAATAACGACTCACCTTTGAGCTCAAAACAAAGTGATTATATCGGTTTAGCCCCAGTAATGAATGATTGGGTAGCTCTTGAAAATGTAGATTACTTATTTGGCTTCAATTTTATTACTAATGTATTAAATATACTGAGTATCGACGATGTTTCAACTGGTGTATTCAGGCCTTGGAAAGAAAAGTTACCTGCTGAAAACGAGCGTAAAAAGAATATAAATAAAGCCACAAGTGCAATAGAAAGCTTTTTAAAAGCAACGTTTGAGCAGAGCAATTGGCTATCTGAATGTTTTATGATCCCAGAAGGTCACTTCGATATAAATCAGCCGGGGAGTGTTGTATTAAACACGTTGCCGGAAGAAAAAAATAACGGCGAAGCTAAATTTAGATTTGAAGAGTTTAAGCGCATTCATAAAAAGTTGATAGAAGAAAAACAAGAGCAAGACAGCTTATTAGCAAATAAAGGTTTAAAAGAGTTTTTTGGTAAAGCAAAAGATGCGGTGGGGTATTTAACTGGCGCGTGGGGGCGTGTTGCGAATCAATATCAAGATGGAACTTTAGAAAAGCACACTGTAAAAATAAGAAATCTTATGGTTTCTTATAATAAAGCGCTTGGGATTAGTGACTTTGCAGATATTCATATAAAAAAAGCAGGTGCAGAATTGGGTGATACCCCATCAGTAATTGCTATTACTAACTACAAGCGTACTGAAAATAATAGAAAGCATAGGCGAGATAGGTTGCGACAAAAAGTAAAAAATCCGCCACCAAATGCAGTAACGATTTATGATAGTAAAAATAATGTAATAGCAGCTGAAGACCCTAAAGCATTTGGCAGCAACAAAGGCTATTTTAATCCTAAAAACTGGACAGATTATCATGATCTAATTGGTCGTTATGATTCAATAGATGGTGAACTCGTCGTTGTTCCTAAAACACACAGATATGCGCTGTATTACGATAATCCAGACTTTAAACTAGGTGCCGTTGATACAATCAAGCTCAAAGGTGTGAGGGTTTTAGAACACAACTTACCAATGGTGATGTTGGCGTTTGAAATGTTTAATGCGAACGAGATGATTAAAAAGTTTAAGGCTGGAGAGAAAGTTACAAGTAAAGTTAAATTAGAAGTTATTAATATAGTTTATAGTTTAACTACTTTATCTCTTGAAGTAGCTTCTTTTAGGGTTGCATCCATAAACAACTTTTTAAAACTACCTGTTAGGGTGTTTAGTCGGACTATGCTGCTTTCCAGGCTATTTGGTTCAATAGGATTAGCAATTACAGTTTTTCTATGTGGGTTAGACACATATACAGCAGTCAAAAAGAACGATTTGGACGCTGCTTTTTTTCATGTTTTGAGTGGTGTTGTAGCCGTCGCAGGCTTTCTTTACCTAGGAGCAGCATTGTTAACTACACCTTTAGGTTGGGCAATAATCGCTATAGGCCTGCTCATTGCAATCATAGCTATTTTGGTAACGGATAATGAATTAGAGACTTGGGCTAAAAATGGCCCCTTTACTAAAGATATTGATGACCGCTGTACTGGTAGTTATAAAAAATGGCAGACTCAACCAAAAGAGTGTTACGCCGCATTAGTAGGCACATTAATGAGCCCAAGCGTCTCGTTAGGTGTAAAAAAACTCACCGATTCCCATTGCCAATTGACTATTGATATAGACACGCCAAACTTTGCCTTAGGGCAATCAGAGGTATTCGTTCAAGTTTATCAAATTGAGGACGAGGGGCTTTTACACTTTGAGCAGGAATTCCGTTACGATCATAAAGACTGGCAAATAACACAAAAAGAAAATACTGAATCAGGGGCTATAACTGGGTTTAAATATACCATACCGATATTATCAATGTGGCCAAAACACTTTGAAGTCGATTGGAAAGTAAAAGTACAATACCGCTTAGATAAGCATGTAACTTTGCCCTACATTGATATAGATGAGCGCAATGGATGGGATGAAGATGAGCAACCAGACAAGGCATGGAAAATAAAGGAAATAGAATATGCTTGAACACTATGCTGAGACAGCTTACAGAGGTAAGCAAAATGCAAAATTTAGAGATAGAATAGCGACTGATGAGCGTGACTCTATGTATTGCCGTTACCAAAGTAAGCAAGCGATATTTCCAAGAGGTGATGTGTTTGGGCACTGTTTTGATAACTCTCAAAGATTAGAATATAAATTGAATATAAGTGGTGTTGCAAATAAGCATCGGAGTATTCTTACTCAAAATGAGAGCCAACTGGAACTACCTTTGGCTTCTAATCCTGTAAGTTTCATAGACACTTTAACTCTCGCTTGGGGAGTATTACATATATCGATATTGTTTCTTTTGCTAGCTTTTCCTATTACTAGTTTTTTTCTTGGAGATATAGCAGAAGCATTTGATAGTTACACTGTGTTGTTATCTGTTTGGTTTTTTTCAAAAATTTTAAATTGGTTGATATGGCCATATTTTAGATCTAATTTTAAATTAGCAGTTATTTTTGATCGTAAAACAGGTGTAGTTAAAATACCTAAAAGCGATGCAAAGAGTTTTGCTTATTTAAGCTTTGAAGAATTTAACGCTCATTATAAAGCTACACATAATCCCAAAAGTGGATTTCCACACAGGGGGCTTACGCTTCTTCATTATAAAGAAGATCAACGCTATGATGTTGCTTACAACAATGAGATAGCTTGCAGTTTACAACATTGGGAATTATTACAAAACTTTATGGATGTAACCCAACCTCTGGCTGATATCCCACAATTTGAGTATTACCGAGAATTTGATAAAACGACCGCTGAATTTGATAAGACCAATGGTCGACCAAAATATTTTTGGTATCGTGTTGATAAATCATTTTTAAAAGAAATGAATCATGCTGATGATGAACTTTTAAAAGAATTTAATGATGAAGAGGAGCTCAATAACTTATTGACGGGTAAACCTATTAAAAAGCTAACGCCACCGGATATATTTAAATTCCCATGGAAATATGCAGATAATATAAAAGCTGAAAGTGAAATTAAGTTTGGTAAAACGTTGTGGCAAAAATTCACTTCATTTTTAATGGTTGATTTATAGCTAAGCAAAGAAATAAATAGGATTTAGCCCAAGCAATAAGTAACTGCTTGGGTAGAAAAGGATATTCATGTCAATTTCATATAAATTTGCAAAACTAAATGCAAGAATGATAGAAAGTTCGCAGAAAATAAACTAGACACCCATCTTAACTTTGCAGTTTGGCGAACTAAGTACTAGGCTTTTACCAGTGTGAAAAATAAGCAGGGTGTCATATGGCAATTGCAAGAAAGCGACAAGTAAGTTTGGTTGATACAAAATATTATCACTGTATTTCACGGTGTGTTCGACGTGCCTTTCTGTGTGGTGAAGACCACTTTACAGGTAAGTCTTACGAACATCGACGAGGCTGGGTTGGAGATAAGCTACTTGAATTAGCGAAGGTATTTTGTATTGATGTGTGTGCTTATGCCGTAATGAGTAATCATACACATTTAGTCCTGTATGTTGATGATAAAAAAGCCAATAGACTGAATGACAAAGCCATTGTTATTCGTTGGCATAAGCTTTGTAAAGGTACATTGATTACACAAAAATACATCCAGGGCGAAAAG
>Ga0163180_10000226_pt1 | contig 32151 bp, 16 predicted proteins | sample AtlANTMetagenome_2_FD_109647 | JGI IMG/M metagenome (GOLD analysis project Ga0163180, IMG submission 109647) | Marine eukaryotic phytoplankton communities from the Atlantic Ocean - Atlantic ANT 4 Metagenome | ecosystem: Environmental > Aquatic > Marine > Oceanic | place: North Atlantic Ocean...
ACTGGTAACATCACCAATAACAAATATTGGATCATTAACTGTTACTGCAGTTGAGTTAACTGAAGTTGTTGTACCATCAATTTGTAAGTTACCTTTGATGATAACATCACCTTCATTACTTAATCCATCGGGAAATGGGTCAATAAACAGTTTATCTCCACTACCACTTACAGAAGATATAATATTCTCTTCAATCTTAACTTTACCAAAATATGATGCAGTAGATACATTCAATGGGGTGGTAAATTTAACTTGCTTACCAGTAGGACTGGATACTACTACTTCATCATTACCATTCTCATCATATTCGATTTGAACATCTTTATCCGAACCAAAAGATAATATTGTATCGTCTACAATATTAATATGACCAGTTCCTGTAGTTTCAAATATAACATCACCATCAGTATTTGTGGATGATACAGTATTACCATCCATTCTAAGATTATCTACATTCCACTGATCAACTCTTCTAGTATTATCAAGAACGGCAACTATACCACCATCACTATTTCTTGTATTTTGAACACCAGCAATTGCACCTGGTGTATGCTCCATCATAGATGCGTAATATTGACCTGCTACAGGGAATACGTTATTACCGTCATCTCCGACAAAAATTCTATCTTTATATTGATTTACTCCACCGTAACTGCCGATACCAGTTACATAGGCCATTTCACCCCAATTTAGACTGGCAGGTTTGGTGGTTCCAGAGGATCGTTTGATCCTAATAATGCTAGCCATTTAGAAATTTCCCCCGTTGATGTCTAAATTCTGTTCCGAGCCTGGAGTTAAGGTTAATGTGGCATCCCACTTTTGTGTCGCTCCATTGTAAACTAAAACCATTCCATTGAGTAAGTTCGTGGCATTAACGTCACTAAGTTCAGCAAGCGATAGTCCTTGAGCACCAGCTAGTGATGAAAGAACCTTAACAGCATTTTGTTGCCCTACTCTGACCTTAATATCTGCCATTTATGTAAGCAATTCAAGAATCTATCTATTATTTATGTTTTGCGATTAACTAACTCATGAAGTAAAGATTTGATCTCATCAATATCTTTCTTCATATTATCTAATTCCTTTTTCTCAGATAATTTTCTATTTCTACTATTAACATAGTTGAAATATCCTTGAGTATCCATATTAACTATAGCACCTGTATTTTCATCACGAAATAGGTTTTTATTGCCTTCAACTTGTATCATGCTTTTATCTTTTTAAGTGGATCTAGTATTGGTGGATTTATTTGAGGAGAATTGAAATATTCATCCTTATATTTTTGTTGGAGTTTATCATAGTCTTTCTTACTAACATCCCTTCCTTGGGCAACTATGAATTGTTTGAAAGTTTTCATATCTGATTAAAAGGATAGTTCTTTAACTTTTCTTCAACTGATCTAAAATCAAAAGGTAAAAAGAACTTAATTAATTTTCCAGATCCTAATGGATCTAAAATAAATTTAACTGGAGGATTAATACTATTCCTCATGCTAAAGCAATTGCTCTAAAGTCTTTTATTCTTACAGGAACGCATTCATTAGTAGATGTCATTACTATCTTAATAGAAAATCCATTAAATTGCTCTAAGTCATTTGCAGTAAACTGATATTCTGAGAAATCATTCTTACCATTAGGTTTCACATAAGCATCTGCAGTTCCATCACACTTAGAAATATCAATCATTTCATCACCAAAACCATCACCATCAAGATCAATCATATTATTATAACCAGGGAATGGTCTGTATACTTGAGAAACCTCACTAGAATCTGCACTGAATAGTCTATAATATACCCTAAAGTCTGCTTCTGGTTGTACATTTGCTGCAACAAATGCTTTAATTGAAGTAGCAGGTTGTGATAAATTAACTTTTCTAGAAACAAATATTGAACCATGTGGATCTCCACTTACTTCATTTGTTTCAGAATCAGTAGCATAATCTGAAATAGGACTATTAATCTTATTTCTACCCAAGATAAATGTAGCGTTCTTAATGTCTAATACTGGAGATAAGTTTTTATCTGATGAAGACATATCGACTTTTAATGCTAATGATTTTCTTCTAGGAAGATTTTGCAATCTTAATGCTTCATTAACTTTAGAGGCGACTAATCTTGGTGTTGGGAAGAATGTAGTTTCATTTAATATAGTTGGTTCAAATCCTTGATCAAGGAATGATACTTCATTTCCACCTGCACTTGTTCCACTAACAGTTCTAACAGAAGTAGCAACTCTAGTTCCTTTGCCTGGAGTAATTACATTAAACTGTGCTGAAAGTGAACTAAACTGATGGTTTTGTGAAACTCCAACATTATTACCACCAATACCTCTTTCATCAGTGAAACATATCATAGTGTTTCCATTATTTCTAGAACTAGTTCCTCTATCAATTTGTAAGTAATAATTATCAACATTTCCTGATTCTGTTAAGATAGAATCAACAGGCTTACTTAAACTTGTATTAATACCAATTAATGGGAATCCATTAATTTCATATGGTTGAATATCAGTACCTGAAGGATGTGAAGATACTGGAGATCCCTCTAATCCTCTACTACTAATCGTTAGAGTACCAATATTAACATTATATGAAACAATTTCACTACCAATCAATGCTTGACCACTAGATGTTGAAACACCAGCAAATCTAGCAAATGCCATAGTACTTGCTACAGATACTAATGTACCATCTGGAGTTAAATCTTCACTAGTTTGTGTAACTATTGTGTCAGGCTTAATTCCTGTAATTGCGATTTGATTATTAGCACCGTGATGTCCATGATTATGTTGAATAACTTCAAGTACATTACCTTCATATAATGGGCTAGTAACAACAGAGTTAGTGTTAGTCTTAACTATAATATTAGCACTACCCATAGCGGTTCTAGTGTCATTAGAAGCACCGTAATGAACAAACTTTTCACCACCTACAAATTTTTCACCTTGAACATCAGTTAGATATAGTGTATCTGGTTTAGTACTTGTTATACCAACTGCAAACTTAACACCATCGCCACTATTATAACTTCCCCAAGAATCGTCAACAGTGAGAATATCACCAACAGAATATCCTTTACCATTCAAGTTTATAGAACTAACAGCAGTTATCTTCTGATAAGTTTCTAAAGCTGCGTCACTACCAATTGTTAATGATGCAGTAGCTCCACTACCACCACCAGTTAATGCCTTTAAAGGAACATTAGTTGATGAATCTAAAGAATATCCACTTCCTCTATTAACAATATTGAGTGGATTTCCTTTAAGTGGATCTTGGTTGAGATTTGATCCATCATAATCACCCCAAAGAGGAGCAGCGACTTTTTCTACAATACCAGTAATACTATCATCTTCTTTATCAGCTGGTTCACCAGTACTGATTTTTTTACCAACACCTAATAGATCTTCATCACCTAAGTTATAATTAGCAATTGGCCATTCAACTTCTACACTTACCTTTCTTGGTAAAGTTCTAATTGGGTTACTAGATAATGATTGTGTATTTTCATTACCTGGTTTAATTGAACTATTATAGAAAGTAACTGTACCAGATTCAACAAACTCTGCTTTATAAAGTTTAAATGTCAAATCTTGATATTGGCTTGGAGTCCAAATAGTTCCGTTTTGAGACTTAAATAAACTACCACCAATATATTGCTTAGTGACAACAACACTTTCAACATCAGGTAGATTTGAAGTCTTAACAGTCTTCTGACCCATTGTTGCGACCCACATTTCATATAAATCAGAACCAGGTGATAAGAATACTAATGCATATTCTCTTCCTGCCTCTAGATAAACTGGAGATGGGAACTTAATATTTGTTGCTATAGAAGCATCCGTTGATGTTTGAATATCGTTAGGATTTAATGCTACTTGTGCAAAATCTTGAACAAGCCAACTAGTTGGTGTTCCTAACTCAACTTCCCTAAGTTCTACAAATACTTTAGCACTTGGATCTTTACTTGCAAAATAAACATCAAAAGATGTTAAGAATGCACCAGTTTCATCAACAGTAAATGTTTGTGCTAAAGGATCTCTATAAGGTGCTTCAACTCTAGTTGTAGATGAAGTTTGATTTACAGAAACATTAGTTATTATCTCATTAGGTTTCTGGGTTGGTGCTGATGGATTTCTAACTCCAACGGTTGAAGTTTCTTGAGTTATAATCGTACCAGTTCCTGAATATGTTCCAGAAGCATCACTAGCAAATGCAGTGCTTCCAGGTAATGTAACTGTTCCTGGAGGTGTTGCAGTTATCTTAAATGTTTTAGTTCCTGAGTAGAATAATACTGGTGGTTGTGGTGATTGATTTGCTTCCCTAAAGAAGAATGCTCCCAATACATCTCCCCAATTATCTGATATTAATTCTACTTTAGATACTGTAGCGGTTGCTCCACTATCACCAACTATAGTGCAACCTTGTGTAACATATCCACTATATGTTGTATCATTTGCTAAAGCATCAATATCACAGTTAAATAATTTAGAAGTTGCTGAATATGAAGCTGCTGGTGTAGGTCTATCTCTATCGTAAGGGTCTACTGAATATGCTTCAACACTTACAGAAACTGTACCCATTCCAGTTGGAATTGCCGATATACTAGCATCACCAAACTTATGATTAGGTGCTTTAACACGAACATAACCGATCTGAACACCATTGTTTAATATTCTAGCATTTTCTCCAACAACAAAAGCACCAGAAACCATATCTATTTCGATAAGTTTAGGGAATATGTCTGGAGATCCACTATCCAAATAATGATAATGTTTTGTTAATGGTTTTAATCCATTTGCTGAGAATGCAACGTTTCTAGAACGCATAAATGGATCTGCTTGTCCAGATACTTTAACACTTTCAACATAATCAAATTCTCTAGATGGTCCTTCTAATGTATTTGTGAATGAAGTTTCTACAACATTTGTAGTTGTGGTAGTTGTAGTAGTTGTGGTATCAATATGATTACCATCAAACATCCCATGTGTGTCTGGATCATCTACTCCAGGATCAACTTCAGTGGTGGTCACACTAACATCAGTAGAAATTGTTGTATTATCGGACACTATATTTGCATGTTCTGCCCAAGTTGCACCTGTAGATTCAATTCTATGATCATCAATATAGATTGTTCTTGCCCAATTGTCTGATGCTGGATCAAGCATAATGCCACCAACAAAAACAATAACATTAAATGGGTTAATATTCTCTACTTGAGTTGCTTGTGGGTTTTCAATCCAACCAACTTGATTATAATCTAGAGTTAATAAATCTCCAGTCTTTGTACAATTTGGATCTAAAAGATTTAAATTAGCAGATAAATCTGCAGTTTCTGTATCAATGCCATTAGCAAATGCTAATTCTGCTGGAAGTGACCAAAAATCAACTGCACTAATAAGTTCTTTATTAACAACATCTACATCACATCTAGAACCATCGGCATTAAAGTTTATAAAGTTCCTATCTTTAAAATCATTTACAACAAAACCAGTCTTAAATCTATCAATTCCATTAGCATCAGTAACCATCAACGATTTAGTATCCAATTCTAATGCAGTAAGAGATGTCATAACCTCAAGGTTATCAATTCTCTTTTCAAGTTTACCAATATCTCTCATGGTAAATCTTCTATTATCACGCAATTTAATCTTAGGTCCTTTTATTGGATCATAAAGATATGGTGGCAATGTTATTTGTGCAACCTCCATAGAGTCACCAACTTCTGTTGGTGGTGCAGGTTTATCTGCAGAAACACCTTTAATTAATTTGACTTGCTCAAACTTATTAATTACTAATTTATCAATTCTAGGTAGATAATAACTATATCCTACAACAGAACTTTCATCAGGAGATACAACATAATTAATGTCAGTCTCAAATATTCTTGCATTATATGCAAATGGAGATCTATCAGTTGTTGCAGATGGATCAAAAGGTTTAACTCTTGGTCTAAAATCTAATATGTCTGTTGCTCTATCCCTACCTACTTGAGGTACATCATAAGTATATCTATCTTTAGTATAAGAATTAGCAGTAAATACATCACCACTATTTCCACTTTGAACTTGATACTTATCAAGTATTATAAGTAATTTCTTAGAAGGTATAGAAGAATTGGATTTTCTAACTATTCTAGAATAATCTGAATATTGTTTCTTATGACCTTTATCGAGAGTGTAATTGTCAGTTCTGTTAACATAATTACCTAAAGTTATTTTTTGTATATTTGTAGATATACTTGACTCCTTAAAGGTTACAGTTTCACCTGCATTAAAAGTATTAGCATTTAAATATACAAACTCAATTTCTGTTGCAGATATTCTATTAACAACTTGTCCAATTGCCCTGCTAGTTTTACCTACAATTTTTTCCCCAACAACGGTATTTGTATCTAATCCTAACCCAGAAACAAATGTTAATCTATCAAGACTAGGTAAATTAGCATCCTTAGATTCATATATTGCATGAATATTTGCAACATCAGGTACGTTTAATGATACTTCCTTATCTTCAACTCTTAACCCATAAAAACTATTCTGCACTAATCCACCATTGGTAGAAACACCAACAGTTCTTGTAACTTCTACTTTTTCACTTCTCTTATAATCTTTAGACTTACTAGATAGACCTACTTTTTTCAAAGTAGCAGTTAACTTCATAAAGTTAGCATTACCACCATCAGATATACCAGTAATTCTTAAATCATTTCCATTATTAAGAACAGTGACCTGAGATGATTTTAATTCTTCTATGTTACCATTAAGATACTCTAGAGTGTATTTTTCGGCATCATATGGTTCAAAGAATACACTAGTAATACCAGAATTACTATCAAACGCATCTGAAGTATTTACTTCTAAAACACCAGATCCATTTGTTTTAACATTAGCACCTGTTAATTGCTTACTAATAATAAGAGTTGAGTTTGATAAGTCAACTGAAGATACATTCTTTCTAGGTAATCTACTGTATAATCCAGATTTATTAAGATTAATAATTTTAGGTATTTTAATTCTAAATGTAGAATCTAATGTTGCACTTGCACTTAAAGATTGTACACTATCACAAACACCAAGAACACTACCACCAGCAAAGGTTTTAAGAGTTAACTCTTCGCCATTTGCACTTACAGACTCTGTTCTCAACCAAGTTTCATGCAATGCTCCTGCTGTATGGAATCCAACAACGGAATCTGTTCTAAGTCCAACTTTTCCAGAAAATCTTCTAGTATCACAAGTTGCTGTTACAGTACTTGAATCTACACCCTCAACAGTTAATTGATCAACTAAACTAAAGTTAGGTAGAATTCCATTATATAATACAGCATCAGCACTAAAGTTAGTAGGTAACTCATTGTTACTGACTGCCTTACTTTTTTGATGAACAGCTTTAATATCATTAACACTATATGCAAGTACATCTACAACATTAGATCCTGTATATGAAGTACTAATACCAGCAGCAGTGATAGCATTTTGTCCATTAAATTGCAATCTCTCTCCAGCAATAAACTTACCAGTTACCTGAGTAAGACTTATTTCTCCTGGATTTGGGAGATCTGCAATATATCCTGTAGCACCACTACTCATACCCTTAACATAAGTAGACTCTGGTAATACAGTAGTCATTTCAATATAACTACCCATATTTGTTATCTTTAGGGTAGTGTATGTCTGAACATCCCAAAGATATAAATCCCATTCTGTTTCAGGACCAGTATATGGAGCATCAGCAACTGCAATATGGTATGGACGGGCTTCGCCAATCTTTGTACCTTGACCAATTAATGGATCACCTGTTCCTAGACTTCTTCTACTATACAAACTAATAACATTTTCAGTTCCAGCAGCAGTAGCACCAAGTGCTGTCCAAGGCATTCCAGTTACATTATTAACTTTTAAAAGACTACCCATTTTAAATGGAATAGATCCTGATTTAACTGTTTTAGTATCTCTTGGTTTATCAATATCTAATACAGTTGTTCCTGGTAGATTTACATCAAATCCCCTAACATATGCTGTTCCTGGAGACAATTTAACACACATTTTGTCTTCATCAGGAATATTACCTTCATCGGTTTTCTGATCTTCTGTAAATAATCCGTTAGATTTTATTTCATCATTTAAAGAATTTTGTATATTAACTCTAAATGGTCTTACAGCATAGTTACCAGATTCATCAAATGTTCTTTTTGCTAGATACTTCTTAATTTCAGAATATACAGATTTATCTTGAAGTTTCTTTACTTCACCATCTCTTACTTTAAATAATTCTACAAAATTAGTATCGTTAAAATCATCAAGTGCTTTTTTAGATAATTTTACAGATATTTTAAATCTATCTGCACCTGGTGCTGCGTAGTTTGTAAATCCTTTAGCATTATCATTTAATGAAGGATCATCATTTGAATTAATAATTTCTTCAAGAACTTCAAATCCAACTCTATATGATGGTTTATTTGAATATGGTTCTAAAACAATTAATGATTTAGTAACGTCTACAAAAGTTCCTCTAATAAAATAAACACCATGATCAACACCAAAAGCAGATCCAATAGAAGTTGCATTATCCGCAACTAAAGTTACAACTGATTCTCCAGCATTTAATGTAGTATTTCCATAAGTAACATTTTCTTCAAGAATTAATAATTCACTATTAGGAAACGCAACACTTTCTGCAGATGTTCCTGATTGGGTATACTTAACAAATATTGTAATATCATCAACACCTTCGTCTGGAGGAAGAACATAGTTTTTAATAGTTCCAACTATCTGAGAGTTTTGACCTCTAACTTTAGTTCCCTTTCCATCATTATTATTAATTAAAGCATCAAGATATACTGTGACATCAATTCCTAGATGATCAGCATTTATCTTTGCTGAAAAATATGTGCTATCATAAGTTACTGATCCAGGAATAACCATAGATCCTTCTTTAAAGATATGACTACCAAAGGATTCTAATTGGTTCTGTAATATTGACTGTAATGTACTTAATTCTCTAGCCTGAACAGGGAATCCAGGTTTAAACAGAACTCTATAAAAATTATCAGCCTTATCAAAATCATCATAATAAGGACTTATATTTAAGTTAGTCTTTTGTGGCATTTTTCTTTAGAATTCCAGGATGATTTTAACGTCTTCTTTTTGTCTTTCGTTTCTAGCAATCAAAGGTCTATTATCTAAGTAGATAAGTTCCCCCGATCCTTTATTTATCTCAGATAGAGACAGTCCATTTACAAAGGTTGAACCTAAATTAATTAACTTTGTCCCTGTAGGATTAATACTAATACCAGTAAAATCAGTATCGACACTTCCAGAAAAACCTGAAGATTGTCCTCTAACAGCATTTGAAGAATCTTCAAATGAATATATTCTACCAGTAGTACTAATACCAGCGTAATCAGTTTGATCTTGCGTAGTAGTATAGTTTAAAGATCTATCTCTAAAATATTTCAAAACTTGAGTTGCTTTATCATATGATGCAACATAACCAGTTGCTTCATTTCCTGCATTTACTTTTTCTGTAACTTGAGTTATTTTTTCACCAACAACAGGTGTTCCATTGATAGTTGAAAACTTAATAGATTCCAACGATGAATAATTAGTCTCAGTATAAGTATTTGCGGTTCCAACAGCAGTAGGATTTTTTACAATACCAACTTGTGCAAATTTAGTATCTGTTGGGAAATCTTTAGTAGAATCATCAAATCTTGCATAAATTAAAACTTTATCAGTTCCCAATTCACTATAAGCATCATATCCATGACCTAATGATGGTGGGATTATTGGAACAAGTTTTGCTCTATTGTTTGCAGGAACAGCACTGTTTAATGTACCTAGATCAACTAAACCATAAGAATAACCTTTTCCACCAGCACTTACAGTAACATTAGTAATCTTACCGTTTACAACATCAACCCTTGCTTTACCACCAGTTCCATCTCCAATAATATTACACTCTTGACCTAAACCATCGGCATAATTTCCACCCTGCTTATCAACATATACATGCTTAATCTGATTACTGTTAATTGAAGAATCTCCATTTTCTCTAATAGATCTAATCTGAGAATCTGTGGTTTTATCCCAACTATTTGGAACAGTAATATATTCAGTAGAATCAAATTTAATAATATCACTAGGAGAAACAGTGTATAGATATTTCCAAACATATCCATCACCACTATTACCAGCTCTAGATGGTTCTAAATCAGTAAAATTAGGTTCATCTTGAGAAATATTACCAGTTTCATTTCCTTCTATAGAACCATTATCAATACAAATATAAACTTTATAATCAGAGTTCATTACATAATAATTTGCATCATAAAGTCTACTTGCTTTCATTATAGGACTTTGATTTAAAGAACTATAATCATCTCTATAGATTTCATATTTGGTTCCAGCAGTCCAATCAATACGCCTAATAATTCTTCTAATATTAGCAGAAGAAATTTTTCTTCCAAACATCATCGTATCGCCAGAATGAGCATTAGATGAAAAATTATCAACAGGGTCTGGTGTGGTTGTGTTCCAGTTTTCAGATCTTCCATAACCCACCAATGATGGATTAGGTAAACCAATAAAAACATAATAAGAATTACTATCAGACTCTACTGACTCTATAAAATTATTGGCGTTCAGAATTCTAAACTGATCAGTAACAATTGCCGACATTGTGTTTATTACTTAAGCGATACTACTTTTTTTCTTTATTTATAGCACATAATGCTTAATTAGATTTGGATTCTAATTGCACCTGTGTTTCTTAATCCTTTCAAAGAAGATTTATCATAATTTCTTCTCTGTATTATTGGGAATGTACTTAGTCCAGAATCAACAGTTAATCCAGTAACTCCAATAGAGATAGGACTTGATGATCTAGTTATTCCTGATAATCTTCCCCAAGATAACTTACCAAATGAAGTTGTTAATCCAGCATTACCTGTTGGACCGTCATAATATCCAGTTACAGCAAAACCAGTAATAACGTCTGATCCACTATGGATATTACATGTTATTTCTGCTCTTTGATCAAGAACATAGATACTGGAAACTTTGTAGATATTATCTAAATTAGTTGATCCAATACTTACTACCTCATTATCATTATTATCAACTGATGTAACTGCAAATCCACTATGAGCAGCAGTCCATCTATTATTATCAGTTTGAATTGATCCATCATTAAATGGAATATGATCACCAGAAGTATTAATACCAGATAGAGTAAATGGTGTATCTTTTATTAATACTGGATATCCAACTTTCAAATCAGTAGCATTTTTATCTGCGTAGAAGTAGAACTTAATCGCCAATGGATGACCATTAGTTCCTGCTGTTGTAGTAATACCAGTTACAATTCCAGTAAATCCTAAAGAATTTTGTATCTTAGTTACTTTTTCAGTATCATATTCAGATCTAGAGATTATAACTTGTGGTGATGCTGAATGAGTATATCCAAAACCAGCATTTACAACTTGAGTTGATGCTACAGAACCATTTGTTATAGTTGCTGTACCAATAGCAGTTGTTCCAACTCCAACTCCAACTTCTTGTGGTGATGAGAACTTCAAATTATAAGTTCCGTCAGTATATCCAGAACCAACATTAGTTGTAGTTATTGAAGTTACTATACTATCAGTAATTGTTGCTGTAAATCCTGCAGCAACTTGATTTGTATGAGGTGGAGCAATTAAAGCATCTACGGAAGTAATTGTGATTCCATATCTATCCTGTGCAGGAATATGTAAAGGTCCTTCCTCATAGAAGAATGCTTCAGAATCGTCAACAAATATTCCATCATCCAATCCACCAATAGTTCCAGTAGTAGGTGTTATATCACTAATAATCCTTGCTGTTGGATATACTTGTGGTTCTATAGATTCTCTTGCTTTAGAAACTAAATCTCCTTTAATCCACTTATCAACCTTCTGTTTAGTCCAATCAAGTGGTTTAGGTATATCTTCATTTATTCCAGGACCAGTGTAAATTGTAGTTTCAACTAAATCAGATGATAATAACTCCTTAAGTATTCTATCAGATTCCTGTGTTACAGTAACTGGTGGATTTTTATCATTTAGATATTTTGGATGCTGACGTATTCTTAGATCATCACCAGGTTTAATTGTTTCAGATATATCAACTATTTCAATATCAACACCTAATTGACCAAGGAAGAAGAATATATCAACCTTATCGCTGTCCAATGGTGCTTCAGTAAATGTAAATGTTGTACCACCTTGGAATTGATATGAAATATTAGGTGTTTGCAATACACCATTAACGAATATCAATAGAACAGCATTTAAATCTATCTGGGATGAAAGGACTGCAGATTCATCTATCTCAAAACTTAACAACTGACCATTAAAGAATAATGGGAATCTCTTTCTATATCCATCTTGTATTGGAGCAATGCTATCAATGAAATCCATTTCACCAAACTGCCAAGCAGCAAAGTAATCATTAAAGGTTTCAACAACCTCAAGTTCAAATGAATCTAATGGTTTTTGTAATCTCTTGTCAGTAACCAATCCTATTGGAGTAAATTTATCTCCTATCTTAAAGGAATGTCCTTGTCTTGCTATCGCAAAATTAGATATTTCAAACATACTACGTGCTATACCAACACTAGTAGATGCTGCACCAACTCCCATATTAAGTAATAGATTCTTACCAGTAGCAGTAGTTAATCCAATACCAAGTCTAGAAACACCTTCAACTGGTACATTTTCATATATTGGTTGTGGTATTTGAAGTTCTGGATTGACATAACGAGCACCACCATCATTAATAGTAAATTCTAATGCTCCACCCGTTCCTGCTGGAGACTTTCCAACTTGAACACTGAATGTATCTGGAGTTACTCTACCAATAGGTAATTGAACATTATAAGCAGGATCAGTTGAACGTGGATATTCATGAAGTGTTCTATGCAAATCATGCTCACAAGTCATCACCAAACCATTACCTTCAATAGCAATAGTTTGATTTGCCTTTGCAACACATCCATTCAATATACCTGCAAGTGTATGTGGATATTGTTCTGATGATGGATTTGGATTGACATTAACTTTAAATGTATTAACAGTTTTATTTGTAATAGTTAACCATTTTCCACTAGCATAATCAGAAGGTCTTGGATAATGATGTACACTTACACCACCATCTTTAGTGCATTTAAATGATATTGAATTATCTTGAATAAGAACTTGATCACCAACATTAAATCCGTGACCGTTCTTTGTAAGTGTCAATACACCAGTAGATGGTGCATAAGCAGCATTTGTTGGTGTAATTGTAGAATAACCAACAAAACCGTGACTGTTGCTTGTTAGTGTCAATTCTCCTGTTGCTGGATTATAGTCAGCATCAGTAACATTATATGAATTATTACTTGTATCAGTAACAATACCTGCTACTGCACTTACAAACTTATGTCTATTTGGTGCAACATTTGCAGTAACAACAGCACCAGTACCTCCTCCACCACCAGATCCAACATTAATAGTAATAGTCGTATTAGTTGTTGCTGCAACTCCAATAGTTGCTCCAGCAGCTGGATCAGTAGAACGTGGATAAGTATGCTTACCTAGATGATCATCTCTATCACAAGTGAATGTTAGAGAATTATTTGCAATCTGAACTGTATTCTCTGCTCTAGATAGACCCTTTGGTGTTGATGAATCAAAATCGTGTGTATAATCTCCACCAGTAGTTACTGCATTTGGATTTGCACTTACAAAAGTATGTTTTGTAATATTGGTGGATGGTTGTGTAGAAAGAACTTGTACAGTAATAGTTGTAGAAGTTACAGACTGAATCTTAATAGCAGTATTATTATAAGGATCAGATGAACGAGGATATGTCTTTGGAGTGGTGTTATTATCAACATCACAAGTAAATCCTATAGAGTTTGTAGCAAGTTTTACACTAGTACCTGGACTCAACGTATGAGATCCAATAGTCAATTCCATTAAACCTGTAACTGGATCATACTTAGCATAAGATGGTGTAAATTGTACCTCTGGTGATGATCCCACATTCAACTCGAATGTATCATTAGTTTTATTAGCAACCTGTAACCACTTACCACTGTAAGGATCTGATGGACGAGGATATGAATGAACAGAAGCATCACCATCCATATCACAGGTAAATGATATTGAATGATCGTCAAGTTTAACCCAATCATTATTACTAAATCCATGACCAGTTATAGTCACAGTTAATACACCAGTAGATGCAACATATGAAGCAGTCTCTACTGTATGTTTTGTTGCTGCTTTAAGATTATGATCTACAGTCAGAACTAAATCACCAGTTGCGGAATAATAATCTGCTGCTGTAGGTGTATATTGATCTGAATTATCTGCTGTAATTGCATTAGATGTAGAAGTTACAAACTTATGTGCAAATTCTATATCAGTAACACCAACTGCAACTGGACTGCGATATCCTGATCCTGCAGTTAAATCTCCATAGAACTCATAAGCATATGCATTTGGACTATTTTGGAAAATATGGTTAATAGTACAAATACCAGCATTTACCTCAAATGTTCTTTCAGATACAATACCTGTTAGATTTAATGGACGTTCATGATCTTGGAAAATAGTAGTAGTTAATCCAACATAATTAAGAGTACGAACACAATTATTATCTGCTGAAACAAATGTATGTGCGTCTGTATTAGTTGGTGTTGTTCCCAACAAAACATTAACTCTAAATGTATCGTTAGTTACATTAGAAACTGTTAGATACTTATCGTAAGCAGGATCAGTTTCTCTTGGGTATGCTTTTTCAGCAGCAGAACCAGATGCACCACCAAATCCACAACTAAATGTAATTGATTCTTTATCAAGTTTAACTGCATCACCATTTGTAAGTCCATGACCAGCAATCTCTATAGTTAAATTACCTGTTGATGGATCATATTGTGTGTTTCCAGTAGGTGTTCCAACAACATTAGTTGGGCAAGCAAACTCTAAACCTTTTAACTTAACAGTCTTAGGATATGCTAAATCAAATCCGTGAACATTATTAGTTGTAACTGTTATGATTCCAGTCTTAAAGTCATAAGCAGCAGTTTGAATACCTAGAGTATATTTGGAAGAAGTTCCAACACCAACAACATTACTGATTGAACCAGCAGCAAATAAATTACTGTTATTGGTTAAATCTAATTTTGTTTTAGCACCAACAAGAGGAGCATATCCAAGTCCAGGAGTTGATCCCATAGAAACAATCAGACCACCTCTTGGTAGTTGATTTTGATTAATATCAAACTCAGATTGCATTAATTCACCGTTTGCAGAACTAATACCTGTGAAGACAACGCTTGTTATTCCAGCATTAGTATCTGAAGTAAACTCATAGTTATTTCCTGCATTATTAATAGTTAATGGTGTTTGGAATACTCCATTAATAAACAAAATACCATTTCCTATAGCACTACTAACACCAGTTAATACATTAGAACCATTTCTAGTCAAGGTATAAGTTCTACCTATTCCAGTAAACTGATCTGAAATATCATCAAATACCATATTGGTGTCATAATTTTGTCTTAAGAAGGTTCTTCCACTAAACTCTGCTCTAACATAAGGTAAATTGGTTATACTTCTTCTTTCTCTTGTGTTACCTTTAGGTGGATCTAAGAACCATACAGTACTATCAACAATATTGAAAGAACCTCTATGAACTCTAGCATTAGCTGCAGCATTATGTGGTGTTGCACCTATTCCAAGAGAACCTCTACTAACTCTAACGACAGGTAATGTAGATATTCCAAGAGCAACATCTGTAGAGTCGTTAATAGTTCCTTCAGGAAGACTTGAGAATCCAACCTGTTCAACCTTCATATATTCATTATCAACCTTCAAAACATCTCTTGGTTGAATAGAACTAATACCACTAAGTACAAATTGAGATGTTGCTGCACCAATATTAGCATCTAATGTGTGATTAATTGCAGTAAATGAAATTGGTTGTTGAACTATACCATCAAGACCTATAACAGTCTTACTCAACTTATCTCCCATTTCAATTGAATGGGCATTACCTTCACCAACACCAGTAAATGTTATTGCTGCACCAGCAGTAATATACTCCTTCTTACTGAATAATTGGAACTTACTTTCACTAATAACCTTAGCATAAACTGTAGATGGCATTATATCGGTAGTAACTCCAGAATTAATCTCTGTAGTACCAATACTAACAGCAGTAGCACCAATTCCTATAAAGGTTGATTGTGGTATGTAAGTTAACTCTTCATTAGTGTTAAAGAAATGATTTGGTAGAGTGAATGTACCAGTAGCAAGATCTAATTGAGTTGAATCTGCAGGATTAAAGATTTTATGATAAATTGGAGTATTTTCATGTTCCAAATCAAAGAATATCTTATTAGCTCTGCTTCCATTAACACCATCATAAGAAGATAAGAATAACTTCTTATCTACTGGACCAACAACTAAATCTGGTGCTTCATTCCTAAAATCATTTGGAGTGTAGAAAATCTCATTATAACTCTGAACTTCAACCAAATTAGTTTGGCTAGCATCTGGATAGAAATTGATTGTTACATCATATCCAGAAGTAACAGCACCAAAAGTACCTATACCAGTAAAAGAAGAACCAGTGTATGGATACTGAATAGTTGTTGCTTGACCTTCATCTTGAAGAACAACCAATTCATGTATAGCAGAATCTCCCACAGTAGAAACCCTAACCAATGATTTAACGGAACTATCCCAATTTTTATTAATAGTTGTTACTGGTATTGGAGTTGATGTCCCAGTATTATAAGTTGATTCTAACCTTGCACTTCTTTCTGCACCAGGTGGTTGTCCAGGTACTGCATATCTGTAAGTTCCTATTCCTGCAGTTGTTGTACCAAATCCAACAATTGAAGCATTAACATTTATTTTTCTAATAGTCTCGTTTTCACAGTTAAAATAGACCTTTCCAGAGTCATATTTTGCTGTAAGTACTCCTATATTACTAGAACTATAACTGAAAGTTAAACTATCACTATAAACTTCAGAATAATAAGTATTAGTTCCATCAAAGTCAACAATGACTTCGTTATAACTCAATTCTTTAGTTATATCATCTTGTAATAAAACATTGGCACTAAATCCATTAAAATCATTAACATCAAATTCTGCAATAGTTGTAGTAGTAAACCCAATTGTTGTTGTACCAATACCAACATTCTTATTCAATAAATCTATTGAACCAATACTCTTAGTTCCAACAGACTCTACAGTTGTGTTAAATGTAGTTTTAAGTACCTTTATATCATGATCTTTATCATATTTTTCAGTTGGATCAAATCTTAATGTCTTTCTATTAAATGAATCCGACTCTGCAGAAAACTCACCTAACTTCATATTAGTGTAATCACTAGTCTTTTCAATAAGATAAGCATTATTAGTTGATGTTAATACAACTAAATCACTAATTTGAACATCAAAAGTATCAGGATCTACAATTTGTATAAGATATTTGCTGTAATTAGAAGTTACTTCTTCTATCTCTGTAAATAGATCTTGTACTCCTTTACTTGAGAATAAAGGACTAATATCATCATGAATAAGAACTCTATTAGTTTTACACTTGGTAAAGTCAGTTAACTTTTTATTTTCAAATTGTATAAATTTGGATTTATTGTCTCTAGCATCATAATCAAGTGCAAGATCATAATTATTAATAGTATCAACTCTTTTCTCATTTAAGACATCTAAAATAACAACATTATTAGTAGTTGCCCCATAAGAAGCTGAAACATTCACTGTAGATCCGATACTAACATCAGCAAAGTTCTTTAAACCTGCAGGATGTACTGTTCTGTTTAAAACATCAACAAAACTATCCCAAGCAATACTACTTTTAACAGAATATGATAAGTTTTGATAATAATCATTATTTGGTAGTACCTGATGATCTTCACCAATCTTACCTACATCATCAACCCATCCCAAATCTTGACGATTAGAGTAATTAACTTTAAATCTAGCTTTGTTTTCAGTAATACCAATTACTGAAGATGTAACATCACTTACACTACCTTTAATTCTATCACCAATTTTTAATTCATATTTACCATCAATCTTAATATAATCATCTCTAACATCTACAACTTTTAAATCCCTTTTAACAAATTGATCGTTAAACAAGATGTATAAAGGTTCATTAATAACATACTTACCTCTTTCTTGTATAGATTCTAAAACTGGATATTTAGACCTATTAACAATATTTGCATATCCAGATTGGAAGGTTTTAGCAATACCTGGATTTGTAGTCAATCCAATCAGATTATATTTTAATATTGCTGGATTTGTGTTTATAAAATCATCAACTTTAAAAAATCTATATTGATAATTTGCAGAATTATAACCATCACCTTCAGTTGATATACCAGAACCAGCATTACTTTGAGTTCCAATACCTGCTTCACCAAATAATTCAATACCTTCAACAAAAATATCATCACCAATACTAAATGGTGGGATAGCAAATCCATCAATTGGTGTATTAAGAATACAAGTAACTATGCCAGTTCCACCACCAGTCATAGAATTAATACCAACACCATTTGAATTGTTAATTGAAACAATCCTGTGATTAACTGAATTAAGACCTTGTATTGGTGCTATTACTTCAACTTCAGATATTGATTGATTAGGTGTTTTAGCTACTAATGAAGTAGTATCAACAATTTTATCTGTATCTGGATCATAAACAACAATATCAGGAGGACTCAAATATTCTTTACCACCATCAACAACTTTAACCTCTTTAACAGTATCAAGATTATCAATTCTAATTATTGGAGGGACAAATGCTTCTGGACTTAATGTTTTATCTGAAGCATATTCATATCCAATATCAACAATTCTAATTTCATTTATTCTACCTATTGATGTTGATAATGCAACAATATTAGCATTCTGTCCAGCATCACTACCAACATAACTAAACTTAGGTAATGACTTATAATTAAATCCCTTAGATATTACTTTTATCTCATTAATAGGTCCACTTACAGTTTTAGATTCTGTAGAGTACTCCATTACTTCACATTGGTCTTCTTTATATGTCAATACAGAAGGAACAGAATAAGGAGATATTTGGAAAGTATCTGAAGTTATTCCAAGTACTTTATAATCTCCATTGTATTCACTATTAACAAATTTTATTTCTGAATTATTCTCTACTAATGTATCTGCAGTACTGATATATCCACCCTTACTTAAAGAATAGTATAATCGAGAGGGGGTTGAGTTTGTAAATGCGACAGATTTTGTAGCAGTAGAACCTATTCCAATAGCACCATTAGACATTACATTGAATGTTTCACCAACACCAACGCTAACAAACTCATTTTTAAACTCTTGATCGTAATAGAATTTTAAATCATATCCATTTAAAGTAGAACTACCAACACCAAAAGTTAATCTTGATTTCTTAACGACTTCAATCTGCGGATTAACTAATCCAAATGTATGAGCAGCACCACCAGTAGTTTTAAGATCAATTAATTGTGGTGGATCTGTTTTAACATCTGATAATGTTTTACCTAATTGTATTGTATTAGAATCTACTTCACTTACAAAATAACATCCATTTAAATCTTCTATTGCATCACTAAAGACTTCTTTAGCAGTTGCAGGTTGAGTACTACCGTAAAGAACTCTATCACCTGTCTTATATCCATGATTATTAATTGTAATTGTACTGTTTGACGTATTAATATCACTATTTGCAAATGATATTTCATTAATTACTAACTTTTGGAACTCTTCATTGAAAGATAATGTTAATGGAGCAGTACTACCTAATCCAACAACTGTATTTGGAATAACATTTAATGAAACAATATCTCCAGTTTGTATATTATGTGTTGTTGTATCAGCAGCACCTATTTTTGTTGTAATTGTAGAAACTATCTTATCAATATCACCGATAACTTGATGATTTTTTGTTTCTAAAGAATATTCAAAATCATCACTACCATTTCCGTGGAAAAATAATCCTTCTGAAGTAGATGCTGCACCCACTACAGTGACAAGTCCAACATAATTTTGACCTTTATTAATTGCATATACATCAAAAGTATTGCTAGTTACATCAGGTAAATTAAATAAATTACTTGAAGTTTCAGATTCACCTACAAGTAAAGAAGATGCTGTTCCCTTTTTCCTAAATGTTAATTTTTCTCCAGTTTTAAATGGATGATTTGGTAAATATATTGCTCTAGTTGGAATAGGAACTTCTGTAGTTGTTTCACCTACAGTGTAATCAACACTTATACCACCACCAACTGTAAGACCTAAACCAACAGATTGTTTAGCATTGAAGAATAATTTATCATTAAGATCAGATTCAAACCTTTTAACTCTAACTGGTAGAGTAATTTTTGTATTTAAAACATCTATTCTAGAACTATAACTATGTGCAGCACCTACACCAAACCTTTTAACCCTTAAAATTGATCCAAGATCAAACTTATTCAATACTTGAACAATTTCATCATTATTAATTCTTAGAGATGAACCAATAGATACTGTTTTTGGTATAATATTAACGTAAATATCTTCAACTGCACCAGTTACAAGGTTGTTGTAAGACATTGTTTTTGCTAATCCAATAGTATCAGTCTTAACACCAACACTAAATGAATCTGTTAATCCAACAATAGAGCTACTAAGACCTGAAATAGCAACAGAATCTTTATTATTTACTTCAATAAAGGGGTAATAATTTGCAGATACTTCATTTTCAGATTCCCATATAAAGACAGCATTCTCAAACTTATCTACTTTAGTCTCAATACTAGAAACTCCTATACCTGATATAGACTTAACCAATCCTCTAACACCAGAACCATTAGTTCCTTCATTATCAAATACAGTAAAATCACCAACTTTATAGTCTCTACCACCATCTAAAACTTGTATCTCATCAACTAAACCTGTTGTTACAGATTCAACAGTACTATGTTGTCTTAGATATTCATTTGATTCTACAATAAAGTCATTATTTGCAAATTCTTCATTAACTTTATATGGAAAAGTATTTCTTGAAAGATTACTTGTATTAAAATCAAACTCCTGAGTTAACGTTGTATTTGATGATATAAAAGGTGATCTATAACTATTACCAATAAAGTATGGATATTTTGGTACTAATTGGTTAGTTTGTACACTAGTACTTACTCCAGCAAAATATGCATAAACACCAGTGGGAAATTCAGGGGTCTTGCAATATCTACCATTATGTTTATCAAGTTGTCCACTACCATTATAAATCCAGTCAGTTGTAAAATATCCTGCTTGATATTCATTAGAATCTGGTCTAAGACCATTAGTATAATCACTTGATATTCCAACAGTATCTAAAACATATCCAGAAGTTACAATACCAACTATAGGACCTAATTTTGTTGGATCAGTATAACCATAAGGACCATATATTGGATTACCATCGTAAGCCCATCCAATTATAGGAGAATGTTCTGTGCCATCATCACCAAAAGCATCAGCAATAGTCTGATTATAACCAATTACACTTAAATTAAGATCTCCAGTTATAGAATCTAACCCATAATTACTTTCTCTGCTTATATTATCAATAATATGTCTCTTAATTCTAGAATCAAGTAAACCTCTTTTACCTCTAGTAACAGGATATGCATTAACTTGACCTGCAGTATATCCAATTCCACTATTAATTACAACAACTTCAGTTAATTTACCATCTGCAATAACTGGTCTTAAAATAGCACCATTTCCGTAGATACCTGTAGTTGTTATTCCAGTAGTTTCTACAACAATATCTGGTAAAGAATAATATTCCTTTCCTTTATTCAATACTTGAACATCAGCAATTTGCCCATCAACTACACTTAATCCCAATTCAGCTTCCTTACCAGTTTCTAATCTAACTAAAGGATCTTTATGATGGTTTAATACAGTTGTTCCATATTTTGTTCCATGTTCATAGATATTGACATCAGTTATACTTCCAGTAACAATAGGTGTGAAAGTATATTGATAATTGTCTAAATTTGTTTCTGATGTAATACCAGTATAAGTTATATTTGATTTTACTCTGATATCTTGATACTTAAAGGTTTGATATCCAGTACCAGTTGATCCTAATCCAACATATTCACGTCTTTCATAATTTACAGATGATATAGTATTAGCATATCCAGCATCTGCCAATCTGAATGAATCTTCATCAAGTTTTAGAACTTTATATATTTTTGTTGTATCTAACCCATCAATTGCTTTAGGTACTGTAGTTCCAAGACCTACAGTTGGAAGATATTCAATAATATCTCCATCATTAAATCCATGATTGTTATAATCTATTTTTGCATGACCTGTTGAGATCCCTGATGGATTAACATTAACCTTTTTATAGGTATAACCACTTCCAGATTCTATAACTTTAATATCATACAAGTAACTCTTAAGACCTGTTCTAAACTTATGAGTACCAGATGCTTTAGTTGAAGTTGAAAAACCAATAGTATTAATACCTGCTACACCTATTGCGTCATCATACTTATTGTACAAAGTAACTGTTTTTTCATTTACTTTACGGATTACATATGGAGCACCATTTGATAATGTTCCAGTAGCAGTATTTGTAGTATCATAAGCTGGACCAATACCCATTTCAGGATGACCATTACTACTATAGTAAACAGTTTCTCCTGTCTCTAGATTATGATTATCAGTAAATGTTATTGTTTCATTTTCAATAGAAATACCACCAGCAAAAAATGTATCTCTACTATCAAATTTTAATTCCCTATATCTCTTTCTTACAATAGGTTCTAATATACATCCACCACCATTACCACCCTCTATAGAGATAGAAACTACATTATCAATATCAAACTTACTTGGATCTACAAATACATTTTTAACAGATCCAGTAACAACTGGTTCTGCATATGCATTCATACCAGAATTATGACTATCCTGAATTACTAATCTTGGTGGATTTGCTACATCATAATCTTCACCACCATTGTATATGTCAATAGACTCAATTGGTCCATAATACATATAATCTTCTGAAATTGGTGTTTTAATCTGAACACCATCAATTAATATTCCAATTTCTCTAGAAGGAACTTCATCAGTACCTGCAACAAATAAATCCTGTGATAATGGGAATTTTCTTAATATTTTATTTGAACCTAATTTCTTACCATACTGAGTTTCTTTAGTTAATGTGTGAGAATCAGTTACATTGCAAACACCGATTGGAATAAAATCTGCATCTGATCCAACCTGTGTTATTGAATTATATAATCTAATCTTTCTTTTATCAGATTTTTTAACTTCAATATAATATACTTTGCCACTTTCTAATCCTGGATAATCATTAGATCCTTCATCAGAACTATAGATTATAGACTCACCAGTTATAAATGTTGAAGGTTCATCAAGTGTTAACCATTGATAAGAATCAATTCGTATTAATTGTCCACTAGATCCAATTTGTCTTACTTGATCATCATTATGAAGTCCTGGTGCCCTAAAATAAGGACAAGTTACACCAGCAGATTGGTTATCATCACAAGGTCCATATGTAGTATTTGGATTAGCAAGTAACGTATTCTTGTTTACCTTAACAGTACTATCTAAATCATAGCTTGGAAGTGAATTAGAAGCAACGTATCCATCTTTTTCACCATCAACATAAACATTTAAAATGTCTCCAATATAAGAATTGTTACCTTCTCTTAATTCTGCTCCAGAAGATGTTACTTTTTTTATCTTTCTTCTAATATCATATTCTTTTAATGAATTAAGAGTAAATAATCCACTTACTATTATACTGTTATTAATAGAATCTAAATCTGCAACATTAACATCAGCGACTTTTGTATTACTATTTCTTTCTAGTATTTCAATAGAATCTCCAAGTCTTAAACTTGACTTGTCAATAGTACTCGATAACTTAAAAGTAGATCCATTAATAGATCCAATTTGATATCTACAACTTGTATTGTAGATAAATGAATTAGCAAATATTTCTTTATAAGTAGGGTCATCTACATTTTCTATAGATTCTCCAACATTTTTAACAAAAATATCTTCATTTTCATTAATTAAAGAAATATCACTTAATCCTTCATAAGCTGATAAAACTCCTGTAATTCTTAACTCTGTTTTATTATTAAGATCACCATCCTCATATCCAAAAATAACTTCATTGGATCTAATATCAGAACTAACGCTGATCACCTCCTCAATGCCACTACAACCGTAGAATTGGTTAATAGACTTAGATGTATAGTCTATTGAATTAGCACCGCTTATAATCGTTCCTGTGTGCCCAAATCCAACAGTAGAATCAACAGATATTGTTGAAACTCCAACAGGACAATCTTCTAAAACTTTAGTTTTACCAGGTATTGTAAATGTACCTTCTATAAGATCTCTATCACTAAATCCAATGAACAAAGATAACTTATAATAAAGTTTATCTTCCCTTGTTAATGGTTCAACTTCAGATACTGAAGCATTAGTAGATAAATCAGTAGACTTATAAATTGTTTGTCCAACTAAATTAGCAGGATTTCCTGATATTGGTTCTGCTATAACAATTTCTCTACGAATATATTCAGAAGCAGATGGTTTAATTAAACGTTCTTCTAAATCTAGAATAATAGGATCAACACCATAAAGAATTCTAAACAATATTTTTACAGACTCTTCTATACCTTTTGACTGATAGAAAGATCTAGCATGTTTAAAGAAGTTACCAACATTAAGATTATTAGTAAAATCTACATTCTCAAATCCAGGTAAGAATTGTTTCTTTAATTTCCTATAAAATTCCTGTAAAAATAATACACTAAGATTAGTAACTGTTGCTCCTATGCTATGAGATGCAGGAACAGAATTTCTAAACTCAGTTGGATCACCATTTGAACTAGTAATATAAGTAGCAACACCTACATTATATTTGGTTACACCACTAAAACCACGAATACAACCACTAAAAGTAGTTGCTGTCTTACTAGTGTATGTAATAATCTCATCATTTATTCTTAATAATCCATATTCAGCAGGATATCCTTCTGTTGGGAATGGATTATTATCTGATGATAGAGTAATTTCAGTAGATGTAGTATCAATAGGTGCATTTAAAGTAGCACTACCAGATATAACATCAGATGTTAAGTTATCAACTTTAAGATATTGGTCAAAATTGTTAAGTATATCTCCAGGAGAACCCTGAGCATCTTGTGAAAGATAATACGTTTTAAGAAAATCTTCCGCTAAAGGAAAATCAGACCTTAAAAATTCAGGTAATTGGTTTTCAATTATCTGATTTAATTTTACTCGTGTATCAATATCTAACATTCTTTACTTCCTCTCCAGTTCCCCATTAGCATAACTTGATGTGTAATAATCCCTTGAGAATACGACTCCAGAAACATCTTCCCCAGAAGCAATAACGTCCTTAACCATATTTATCGTAGTATTAGAAGTGTTAAATGTAAGATAAAGATCCTTTAAACCTAAAACATCATTAGATTCTGGGAATGCTTGTATCTCAAGTAATTCATTAGCAGCAACTGTTTCTGTTATATTGATAGTATTTAAAATTATCTCACCTTTAATATAATCAACAGTACCTACAGATTTAACAATGACTTTAAGTTCATCTGTTTGACTTCTAGTAATGGCACTTAAAACACCTTTATTACTACCATCTAAAGATCCATCTGGGTTCTTATTTGGAACATCTGTCAAATATAAGATGTTATTACTACCATTAATTTTAAAACCAGTACTCTTTATATTAAATCCTTCAGGATTAATATGGAACCTATTACCAAAACATAACTCATATTGTGCAAATTGATTAGTTAGAACTTTCATATCCCTTCTAATAATCACTTTAGTGATGTTGGAAGTGATTGAATCATCAACTCTATCAATTAACTGTAAGATCTTACTATACTTAAACCTGCCACCAAATTTATTAATATCAATATTATCCGAATAAGTATCAAGAGCAGAAGTTATATTTGCTTTTAATCCAGCAGGATTAGAATTATACGCACTGTTATAGTAAACTGTTGAGTGAAGTTCAACATATAGAACTTTAAGATCTACAATATCAGCATTTATACCTGCAACAGCATAATTTTTAAGTTTATTTTTAATTTGTAACTTATCAAAGTCAGAAACATAAGTTCCATTTTTTGGTTTAATGCTAATTTGAACCTTACCAAATTGTGGTGGGTTTAATTCTTCACCACCAACAACAGAAACTGATTCTGTTCTAGGGTAGATACTTTCTATTATTGCTTCATAATCTCTAGCAGTAACTGCTCTATATTGAGAAGAATATAATCTAGGAGCATAATATTTAATTGAAGAAAGATTTTCTATTTCAGCACCATTTCCAGAACCTCTAACAGTATTAACTGATATTGAACTAAAAGGTTTTATCGATTTTGTTCCAACAAGAGTAGGATCGCCATCTAAGAATCCACCTTGGAAATCAAATTGACTAGCACCATTACCATCTTCACCATCACAAACAATATAATTAACAGTTATCTTATCATTACTAAGTGGTGTTCCTGTAGTGTTTTCTTTACCAATAGCTTCTGATCCTAATTGTTTACCAACTATTCCGTCACCAAACAATATTTCATGTTTTTCATCTGATATTTCTTGTAAGAAATATATCTCAGAGTTCTTATTAACATTAACTATATTATCAACTTTTTTCCATTCAGTACCTATTGGAGATCCTATATCATCTTGATCTTTTGATCCAACATTAACTGTGATTGTAGAAGTATCAATATCAGGATTATCTAATATAAACCTCTGATCTTCATTAGCAGCATATAAAAATGTTCTTGAAAGGAAAGTTCCTTGAACAATTTCTATAGGTTCAATAGGAGATCCAAATTGTGCTTTATAGATATTTCTTCCATTTTCCATACGGTCAACTACCGCAGATGCAGAGTGTAACTCTGTTACTGAAAATCTAAATGAAGTATCATTTGTCTGCCCTACACATATTAAACCTGGCTTTAAATATACCCTCTTTAAACGCTCTGTAGTGACATTTGGATCTTCACCCTCTACTTCTACCGTAAACCAAACAGATGCCCTTGCAGCAGTTTTTGAACGGGGTACATAACCTATATTACGAGCAAGTGATATAACATTTTCTCTCAGAGTTGCTGAATCTAAGAAAGATTCATTTGCTAATAAATTAGCGTTAAATGAATTGAGATAAGTGTTATATGCTAGTGTATCAATTAAGACAGAAAAGTTAGATCCTTCAAAGTCAAAATCTGTAAAATTAGAGTTTGATCTAAGATAATCCTTAATTTGTGCCTTTATTTCATCAAAATCTAGGCTTGTATACTGAGTAAACGCCATTATATTATCTGGTAGGTTCTAGTAGGAATGTAAATGACTGAGTTGGAACGTCTAATCCAACAATGTCGAAGAATATTGTTGCTTCAAATGCATTATTATCTACGTATGGATCTAACTGAACATTAACATTGTTAATTCTTGGTTCATAATTATCCAACGTTTCTTTTATTTGATCCTCAATGATAGTCAATAAGGTTGGGTGGAAGTTTTCAAATAAACTATCACGAATATTTGTTCCAATATCTGGTCTAAAAAACCTTTCTGTTGGTATAGTTTCGATTAGATTACGAACTGATCTAACAATTGCACGTTCATTTACTAAAGCAGGTAAGTCTTTAGTGACAGGATGTGGTTTAAAAGATAAACTTATGTCCTTAAACGCCCTAGATTTTCGTAGAATAGGCATAGAAAGGTATATTTAATACTATTTTCTTGTTTTATTTAGACACGAAACATAAAATTTTATATTAAGCATAAAAAAACGCCCTTTCGGGCGTGTTTTTTTAGTTTCCTTGACCTCTATACCTCTTTTTTGCCTTATTTCGAGAGGTTGCAGAGTATTTTGTATGCTTTCCTCTGCCTTGAGATGTTTTTTTAGGAGTTGGTTCTATTTCAATACTTCCCCATACACCTGTTTTAGTTTTAACTGCCATAATAATGTAAAATTAAAGTTTTTGTGTTTCTATTTTGAGTGATTTGGGGTCTATAACACCTTCTTTACCCCGATTTAGGTAATATTCCTTAGCATAATCTTCCATAAGATCAAACATAGCATCCTTACCTATCTTATCGTGTATTAATTGACCATTAAGATAGATGTTATAGACTTCCATCTTATATTACCCTTGTTTTTTCGTGTCCAACACGTACACGAGGGTCACACCAGATCTCAAATCCTGCTTCTTTTGCATCTAGACAGAAAGAAACGTCTTCTCCGCACATATCTTGAACTTCACCAGACTCAAATACCTGCATTTTTGGTGCAAACCAAGGATAAGGCATCTCTTTGTGCTCAAATACACCCTTCTTGATTAATAACCAACCAAAACCAGTATAATCAACTGTAAAAGGCTTCTTACGCTTAGAAATGCTCTCTAGTGTCTCGTGGTTCATAACACCACCATTGGTGCGGAAATCGTCTTCCTCCAACCAATGTGCCACAGATGTAGTCTTACCATCTTCAGTGCAATACCACCCCCCTGCGATGTCCTGATCCATCAATACAATCTGCCAGAACTTCTCAGTATTGAATACAATGTCACTATCAATCCATAATTGGTAGTCATATGGTAGTTGACCTTGCCAAGGTTCTTGATCAGGACCTTTCAGTACATTAGCTCCTAAGCACTTACAACGTGCGAAGTTAACCATTGATGAATAGTCTTGACTTATTTGTATAGAAGCACCTGCTTGAACTAAATCAAAACTTAATTGTACAAATGCTTTTAAGAAAGTATATGAAACTCCTCTTCCTGGTAAACAGAATACGACTGTTTTACCTTTGACCATCTCTCGTGCTTTATCATAATCGAACTCAGGTTCTTTCGCTTTGACGGGAGATTTCGCTTTTACAGTAAATCCTTTTGCCATAATGTTGTGTAATTACAAACATATCATACAGCATTATATAGCGAATGTCAACTTAAAAATAGTTTAGTGATATCAGTACTCTTCTCTTTTGATCAGTACAAGTTGAACTACTATGTTCTTCAAAACCATTGAACATTAGTAATCTATTTTCAATACTTTCAATACGAGTTCCATCATTTAATTCAGTAAAACCATCATTAGTATTCAAATATAAAAGAGCAGCAGTATGATCATAATCTAAGTCTCTATGTCTTTTATGAATAATTTGTTTACCTTGATTAGTATACATTATTAATCTTGCTCTTTTAATCGCCCGAATATCTAACTCATGGCACAACTTACCTAAGTGAGTATTAAACCAAGGACTTTCTATTTCAAAGTTATTGGGGTTGTAAAAACTATGAGTAAAGTAATAATCAGGTTCATCGCTACCTTTCGCAACTCCATCTTGATAAGACCATTTAAGATCTCCATTCAGAAACTCATCTTTTAACCAATTAAAATAATCCTTTTCAAGAAAATTATCTTTTATAATATGTTCCATAATATCGAGCCACGAGGTGCTTAACGAGGTGTTTTAAAAATAATTGATATTAATTACTAGACGTTCCTTTGCATCAGTACACGTTGTACTATGATGTGGTATAGAACCATCAAACAATGCTAGTCTATTACAAACACTTTCAACCTTAGTACCATCTTCAAAACCAGTATATCCATTACTATCGTTTAAGTATAATAATGCTGCCTTTATAGGATACGGAGCATCTTGATGACTTTCGTGTTTAATTAATACAGTTTGATTCACATATAATAATGCACGTATTCGTACAAGGGAACGAACTTCCAATGCTTCGAGTATGGGGAGAAACTGATCGAAAGTTTGGAAAGAATCTTCTATAGGACGAAGATTATCATAGATCTTGTGTACTAGGTACAAATGATTATCTCTCTCTTCCTTTGATATCTTTGTGTCTTCAAGTTTGTAACCAACAAACGGAGAGTAACACCAAGGGAATGATTGATTAAAAAAGATATTCTGAAGATGTTTTACATATTGATCTGTAAGAAAATTATCGTGTATCTTTACACTTTCAAGGGGCAACTCTCTATTCTTTGGTTTACTATTAATGAAAGGCTTTAATTCTTCTTTAATAACTTGCATCTTGTACTACTTCATTGTTATATTCAAATTGTTCATAAGTTAACTCATCTCTAAAGTATGATTCGTATATCCTACCCCATATAATCTTAAACTCATATTCATCCAGATCTTTGAATAAACATTCTCCTCTTAAGTATATGTGATAGGTACTATTCATCATTTTATCTCAGTAATAATAAGTTCCTTGCCATCTGTTTTGAAAATTACCTCCGAGTCCTCGAACCAACTTTGGTCATTTACAACCCATTCAGGTAATCTTACATAATATTCTCCAGTTACTTGATCTACTTCTATGGGGCGTTTATCCTCTGCGTTATTTTTTTGCATTCTGAAGTATTCTATTTTTTCATTATATATCATCATGGAATATTTTGCAACTGCGACCCTGTGGGGGATTTTTGACAGGGAAAAAAATTTTGAAATTGGATGGATATTGTTCTCGCTTTCGTAACACTTTGTAGGTTAGGGTAGTTAGTCGTTTTTAAACGGGCACGGGGGGGCGAACCGCCCACCGCCACACACTGCAAAAACACGAACCCACTGTGCCACCTGACCAACTGGCATACGTCTACTGTTTTGAGACGTATGCCGCACGAACGACTACCAGTTAGAACACCACATAATGCCATTGTCTTCGTCAAAGTCGAAGTCAAATCTAAGTGCAGAGTCCCACGTTCTGTCGTAGTCTATCGCTAACCAACTTGGCACGTCGTGACCTACCTGCTCCATATAATCATCAACGAAATGCTCAACGCTGTCGAAGTGACCATAGAACGCATCTCCGATATGCTCAACGTCACTAATGTCCCATATTTCTATGAACGCATCAACAACGCATAGAGTCCATTCTTCACACGCTTCAGTATATGCTTTGAAGTTGACTAACTCCTCAACACCAAAGCGAGTGTCATCTACAAACGATTCAATATCGTCTCTGATTGTGTCGCCATTAATTAGCATTTCGACTACTTCTTCAATTTCTGATTCGTAGTAGTCTGGATCTTCTCCGTACTCGTCTACAAGATCAGTTAACCATCTTGTATTTTCAATTGTAGCAATTGTCTCTTCGTTCTCCTTACCTACTGAAGTGATACGATAAGGAAGCATTTTATGCTCTTCAAGTGTGAGGTGATCACCGTTGAAGAATGATTTAAGTGAAAGAGTTGTCTGAGTCATTTGGGGGGAGTTGTTTGACTTGATTTAATAATAGCATATTTGGGGCGTTTGTATTGCCCCAAATCTTAAGAAAATCAGTATTGTGCTATCTCTGTTAAATATACCTCAACTTCTCCTCCTGTCAAAAATCCCTTTACATCCTGCCAAGTGCTTGACGGATCATTAGGGGATGTTATTATGTCGCCTTCATCATCAATTAATGCTATCTCATAGAGTCCTTCGTCACCTCCGTATGACTCAGTATGACAGGCAACCGAAGCACCGTAACCATTTTCAAATTGATATTTTGTAATTGTTCCGATTCTTGTATCGTGTGCAGATTGTGGAAGTATTAAAGTTTGAGTTTGCATTGTGGGGAGATGCGTTGTTATTAGTAATATACATCAGACAATAGGGTAATACCGTTTGCTTGTGACAGTTCATAGAGTGGCACAAGGTATAATATAAAAGCGGTTGCCGTGCTAGGATGAAGGTAGACTCTATTTTTGGGAAAATTAAAGACAAAAAAATACGCCTACCTTTGGTAGACGTATTATAAAGATTCTATCCAAAGAATCTATGATAAAGAGATTCAATTCTCTCACGTTTTGTAAGTCTGTTAGAAATGTAAAGAAACCCTTTGTTGCCTCCCTGTGGAACTGCGGTTACTTTACCAGTTTTAACAAGTGCCTCAAGGATCAACGCTCTGTGTCCCTGCTTGCCATACTTGATATAATCATAAGAAGGATGTGTCTCTTTTATGATCTCTGTTAGAGTCAAT
>Ga0163180_10000228_pt1 | contig 32012 bp, 46 predicted proteins | sample AtlANTMetagenome_2_FD_109647 | JGI IMG/M metagenome (GOLD analysis project Ga0163180, IMG submission 109647) | Marine eukaryotic phytoplankton communities from the Atlantic Ocean - Atlantic ANT 4 Metagenome | ecosystem: Environmental > Aquatic > Marine > Oceanic | place: North Atlantic Ocean...
CATCTTCTCCTAGCTTGTCTAATCCTACTATTAGGATCCTTTCTAGTTTTAGCAGAACTTCTTTTCAACTGTCCTAAAGATCTAGCACAGTATGACTTTCTTCTTTTAGCATCTTTACTGCCTTTCTTTGGAGAACCAGTAACAGCTGTCTTTAGTTTAGATCCGGGATTCTTTTTCCGATACGCAGCAACACCTTTCTTGGTCATGCCTGCACCCTCTTTCGTGGGTCTGTAGTTAGCACCTTTACCCTTGGTGGTTCTGCGTATCGGTTTGCCTTTTTTCTCAGCCATCAGCCAAAGAAACCAGTAATGGAAGTTACGTTAGTTAATGTAACATGACACTCATCAGAAAAAATCATTCCATGATCTGGAATAGTAACTTGTACATAGTCTGATGCCTTGAATACCATATCTAACTGAGTTGAACCTCCAGAGCCATTTTTAAAAACGACTTGAGGAGAACCACTAGCACACAAAACATTAAAACTTTTTAAACGTGTGCGTCCACCATTCATTGTTCCAGTAGCTGTTACGGTCTTTGCAAATATAGATGCAGCCATTTAACATCTCCTATGGGTTAATAGCAGTATTAAAAGCCTGTGCATACAATACTGTAAAAACAACGGATCCTGCATTACACGCAGCACTAGAAGTAGCTGTAAGTTTTAAGTCAGCCGTTCCAGTATTTTTCCATGTAAGAGTACCACCACCAGATACGCCTAGTGCTTTAATACCTACAGTTGTTCCTGATGCTAATGTGTTAACAAGAGTTGCAGCACCACCTACGGTATCTCCAAGACTAATGTTTGTTGTAGTATTAGCAGCTACTTCTAAATCAACTATGATATCAACAATCTTAGAGTTAGCAGGTATAACTATATCTGTAGCTTCCGCTGCAACAGCTCCACCTGATATATCCATTACATGTTGTTGACACATTACAACATAGCCAACATTAGCTATGTTTGTTCCAACTGTCGTTCCAGTTGTATTTCTTATATTACCGGCTCTAATAGGACCGGAAAAAGTAGTTGAACCCATCTTATTCTCCTCTGTCTGGTTAAGTCAATCACACCATGTGATTGTCAGGGATATAAATAAGATAACATACTTTAAAAAAAAATAAAGGGCGAATAAATCGCCCTTTACTTTATATTAGGGAGAAAGTGCTATTATGCACCAGGTGATCCAAAGATGCAACGAGGATCTGAAAAACCAAAAGAATATCTTTCTCTGGCTTTATACCTCATGTTTCCTGTATCAAAATCTGCTTCCATATTAGTTGAAAGTGCAGTTCTCTCAAAGTGTATCATTCCACGTGGAGCATCTGTCATAATGAAGAATGCGTCTGGATCTGTAAGGAAATCATTTACTGCGTAGCCTTGCGGTAACATCCCCATAGATCTAAGAGCATTTGTATCATTATCAGCGGTTCCTACTCTAAGATTAGAAACCATCAACCTTTCAGCTACAAACTGTAACTGTCTTGGTAAAATAAGTTTCATTCCTCTAAGAGCAACTTTTAAGCCACGTTCATCAACAAAGCCAGCAATACTGATTAAAGCATCTTCAAGAGATGTTTCATTCAAGTCTGCAGCTGTGCCTGGTTCGTTGGCAAAAGTACCACCACTCGTTAATGGATGTGATGCGTCACATAAAGCCACACCATCTCCACCAGCATTAGCGCCTGCGAGAAAAGCATTGTTAAGTACTGAAGCAGCCTTAACTTGCTTTGTGTGAGCCATAGAACGAGCTAATGCACGAGTGTATCTCGCACCAAGACGATCATAAAGATTGTCTTCAATAGCTTCTTCTGTAATAGAAAATGCTAGTGCGATTGTTTCGTGATTATAACGTGCGGTATAGGCCTCGTTTGCATCATCAAAGTTGACATTTCCACCTTCCGATTTGGTAGGTGCTGCGCCAAAACCTGACAACATTACTTCTTCTTCAAACGCACGGTCTGAATTTTCAGTAGTGTAGATTTCAGCATGTTGGTTCTCGTACCGATCATACTCCATTCCAAACAGGGCATTAAGACCGGGTTCTAACTCTTTCGCTAGTTGTGCGCGAGATATAGCCATAGATTATTCTCCTTATACGCCTGTGGTAGATGGAGTACCAGCAGCAATCGCACCATTTGGTGAATTGAAGCTGTTATTCAATCTAACGATTAATGGAATACCAGCAGCAGCAAAATCAGAATTTGAAGGATCTTCTTGGATACCCATAATTCTGAGATGTAATGTGTTGGTAGTTGCGATAGTTCCAACTGCAAGTTTTGCGCTAGATATACCAGTTGTTGTAGAACCGGATGCGCCTGTAGCAAAATTTGCATTTGCGAAAATATGCGCTCTGGCAGAGGCTTCATTTGTAAGCGTACCGTCTGAACAGATCACAAAAGTTTGCATTGGGTTATCGTAAACGAAAGCCTTGACGGGGTGGTTAGAATCCGCGCCAGAGCCGGGCCAATAGTTGGAAAAGATTTTTTCACCAGTAGTGCTTGAAACGTACTCACAACCCCAAAAAACTCCTAATAATCCTACACTTCCACCTGCGGCAGCACCAACTTTATCTATAACACCAGCAGCAAGAGGTATTACGGGTGAGCCTTGGAACATAGTATTTGAGTTATTGTAAGCTATGCGATACTCAGTTGCACCAGTAGTGTTGTAAGCCGATCCGACTACACCAATCGGTCTTAGACCGAAAGCACCATTGATATTTGCCATATTGACAATCTCCTAAGTTAAATTATTCGGAGTTTTTACCCCCGAAGGTTACACGACTTTGCCTACTATTACTAATAGGCATCGAAGGATGTTGCTCCTTCATTAAGTCCTGATCGACAGCTGTCATTTGTTCGCGGGTTCGGCCCCCGTAGTACTCGTTTCTTTCCTGCGCTGTTTCTTCAGGTATGCGGCACAGCATCAATCCACCTTGTCCTATAACTCCTTGATATTGACCATCATCAATAACAGGTGCTTCAAAATTTGGATATTCGTCTGAACGGACGGGTTCCCATCCTTCACGTAGTTTAGAATGAACATTCATCTTGTCCTCTTCTCCACGCATTGCGACTCTTATCCATCTATGCACAAAACCTTTTGGTGGGTCTGGTGCTTCAAGGTGGGCAGGCGGCGCCCAAGGTTTTCTGCGCATATCTGCTTCTCTCGAAGCATCTTTTCTTGCGATTCTTTTTTCTTCAGTCATATCTAGTCCTTCACATATTTAGCATATTGTTCAAGAGGTACTCCTAACTTTTTTGCTATCGCAACTTGCGAAGGCGATAGTTTGACCGTCCTGCGCCCGGTTTTGGTATTGCGGGATGCGGAGTTACCAGCCGAGGCGACCTGGGTTCCACCCGTAGATTTCTTCGTTTGGAACTTCTGTGGAAACTCCGAACGTATTCTTTTATCTATCTCACTATAATACTCTTCTGTCTTCGGGTCAAACCCTTCTTCGTTTGTAAGAATATTATGTAAAGTAAAAGCAGCTGTTGTCATAATCTTGTCACTACCAAACCATTCGTTCTGACTTGCCCACTCTTTAGCTCTAGGATCTGGTTGAGCTTGAGCTTGTGGTTGTTGAGCTTGTTGTTCTGGTCGTGGTGCTGGTGCTTTAGCTTGTTGTTCAACACGAGCTTTAGCTGTATTGTACCTTTGTTTATCTACAGCTATTTGAGAAAGCATCTCTTGTGCTTGCACCATTTTATCCGAATCACCTGCTTCGTAGGCTTCTTTGTACATACGTTTAGCTGCTTCTGATTGTGAATTTATTCTATTGCCATATTCTGCAACATAGCCAGTATCTAAGTTTTTAACTCTAGCTTGAAGTTTTTTGTTCTCTTCCAGTAATTGTTGCGATACTCTTAGAGCTTCAGCCTTATCTCTTTCTTCTTGTCGATACTTTTCTGTTAGTTTCTTTATTCTAGCTTGAACTCCCTTGCTATAAGAATCTAACTCTTCTTCTTTCTTTTCTTCGGTTGCTGTTTCTTCAACCTTTACTTCAGGTGTTTCACGTGAAACATCTTCTTTAGATTCTTGTTTCTCTTCTTCTACAACAATCTCTTCTTTAACTTCTTCTTGCTTATCTTCTACTTTTTCTTCTGCCATGATAACCTCTACACGTTTTTAATATCATCGGGATCTAATAGAGTAGCAATAACTTCGTCATCATTGATGATACGAACTTCTCCACCATCTATCTTAAATCTTGAGCCAGAGTATCTTCCTATACATACCCATTCTTTTTCTTGACACCAAGGCTTATCACCAAATTTATTTTGATCTGCATAAGCTAATGGACCAAGTTTGAGTACATACGCCACAACTGTAGCTACCGATTCTCTTTCTCTCACCTCATCAGGAACATAAATACCACCAGTTGTTTTAGCTTTCCCTTGATATGGCATAACTAAAACTCTCCAACCAGTTGGTTGAGGTAGTCTTTCCATTAAACTTTTATCGAGAAGTGAGGGATCTAATACTCTATTACCAGGTTCTACGTAAGGAATTTTGGTTTCTTTCTTCTTTTCAATTTCCTTTTTAACGTGGTCAGGAACGTAAAGTGTCTTCGTCATAATCGTCATTATTCTCCAGCAGGGCCTTGATTTCCTCACGTGCAAGAGAAAGACCCCGTATTTCTCCTACTGTCATTTTGTACTCTTCCCAACTTTTAACACCACCAGCAGCAAGAGCAGAGGTAAGGTTTTCTTCCCTCTCCTTTAACCTTTTATACAAATATTTCGAGAAGTCAACAACATCCATACAATTATCCCTCAAGTTTCTTTATTTAATTTAATTTTTTGACACAAAGGTTTAACATGATGTATGGAAGGATTGTCAATTAAAATCCTTGCTTTGTCTACAGAAACAGATAAACACTCATCTAGCGTATCATAAAATTCCCAATTCCTTGTTACTACTAAACAATCTTGTGCAAACATACTAGCACAAACCAAAAGAATTGGCATCCACATATTATTGTATCAATTCGAAATGAGGTCCATCTATGAAAGGCCGTCTACCCTGGCTACGCCGTAGATCAATATAGCTATTCATAGCACCTTCCATACCACTATTCCATTGAGCAATATCTCCTATGCTCCACGCTGCTCCCCATTTAATTGCAACGTTATGTGTCTTAGCAGCTTTAGCCATTGCATCAGCTATATCATCATAAAGATTCAACTCCCATGATGCTCTTGAGCCACAGTAAGCCATGAGGTCGACCGCTAAACCTTCAAGGTGTTTCGATGCCATTGTTTGGCTCGCGCCTTTATCTACAAGCGCACGTTGTTCGGCTTCCGTGCGCATCCCGCAGATCACACCAAAATCCACCTTGGTCCATTCTATGGCGCTTTTGACACACTTCACCATATCTGGATGTACCCCTTCTAGTTTATCAAGAGATCTTTGACTTAATTTAAAACTCATTTTGTTAACCCTTTCTGCTTTTCGTATGTCCGTAATCCTCCGATTCCTAGCATTCCGGCTAAAACCGTAAGAAGTGTATTCATGTCAAATTTTGGTAATTCTGGTATTTCTATACCAATTAACGCCACTACAAAAATAATAACAGGCTGAAGAACAAAGTGATAGCCAAAAGCAATCCCACAGATCCAACCAATGCAAGGACGCCAGCCACCTTTAAACAGGCTTCCACTAGCAGCCTCTGCTGCATTGACCTTAATTTGGGCGAGGGCCAACTGTTGAGCATGTTTCTCTGACATGGTTGCAATCTCATGGGATAATTTACGCTTGAGATCTTGGTCAGGTATTGCTTTATCTAATAAACTAGATACTGGTTCTATAAGACTACTGAGCAGGCTCACCTTTGGTTCCTTTCTCTCCACTACACCAAATACCAAAACAACCCGTGAGGGCGCCAAATGACACCGAAACTAGTCCGGCTTGTTCTAAAGTTGGTGCTTCAATCTGCATAAACCAATGGACACTTTGATATGTCAATACTGTTACTGCAGCCATCATAATTCTAGGAAAAATTTTATAGTCATCTATTATTGTCGCTGGCATGATACCCTCTCGAATAAAATTTAAATTTATCTGGATCCTGTTTAGGTTGTCCACTAAATAGATGCCATGCTACATTATCTTTACCTGTATGTCTACTATTAGCAATCCATTTTACTCTACCTACTGGTTGAACCTTATGTAGATATTGTATGTACGGAACGCTTTGTTTTGTGTGCATCCAATCAGAATCTAACAATAACCACGTGGGTCTGACCATACAAAGCCATGTTATACTTTGATGTAAAAAATCCCTAGACCAAGGAGGATTTGTGATAATTACGTCACATGCCATAGTGTATTCTGATAAGGTTAAATCAAAAACATCTCTTTTTAGTATGTCGTCACGTTGTGGTTCTATGTCAGACTTCCATAAACACTTCATACCAGTTAAGTTTTCTATAGCATCTATCAATGCTCCATTCCCTGCCATTGGCTCTGCAAACGTAGATAATCTGTGTAGGTGAGGTATTAAAGGTTCTACTGCATTAAAAGGGGTAGGGTAAAAATCTCTTGGCTTTCTGGGAAAGTCAGATCTCTTACCCACTACATCAACGAACCAAGCATACCACCTATGCCACCACCAAGCATACCAGATGGCATTGAAGAAACTTTTGTAGATTGTATAGGTTGTTGAGTAGTGCTTCCTGTTAGTGAACCAAGTGCTTCTAAAAATTTTGATTGATCGAATGTTCCAGCATTAAGTGGATTATCTGGATAATTAATTGGATCGTTTACTGGATCTGGAACTCCAAAACTTAGAATACCACCACGACCCCCATAAGGTTGATATGGACCGGGTTGCTGCATAGGACCTTGAAATTCGTTTAAAGGTGGGGGATATGCTTGTCCAAAGCTAGGAAAGTTTTCATTAACTAAAGATCTAACCCCTGATATGGTATTATTTACCCTTTGCATATTAGCCATTGCATTATCTTTATTAGCCAATTTATGCAAAGCCATTGTTAATTGCATCATTGGTTGTAATGGTTGTTGCCTAAACCCTCCAATTCCTAAAGAACCAAGTGGTTTTGGAGTGATTGAAGGAAACCCTGATTTTGGGTCTATTGGTCCTTCATCAAATAAGTCAGGGTTATACATCATAATTTTCGTAGTATACCTAAATTAATTATTATTGTCTACTTCAACATTATCCACCATTTTGTAGGATGAGGATATAACGTATGGAAATAATAAGCAGCTAACACGATACTTATAAGTATAAGATCTTTTATTTCATACATTATCAGCTTGCCTTTTTAACCAAATAACAAAAGCAATAAATCCTACAATAGTACAAAGTAACACAAAAATAAAAAATCCTTCAATACATTGTTGTTTAAATTTTTGTCTTGCATACAATTTTTCTGAGCGCTCCTTACGGATATTCCCCTCCATCCGCAATAAATCATCCCAGGCTTTAGACCCATACTTGAATTTTATAAATTGTTGAAGGTCATATCGCTGTTGTTCCAGTTGTTTTTTAGCTGTAAAACATTGTACTGCAGCTTGCTCAACACTATCTCCACTCAAGAACTTCTTGTAAAAGGGCGGATGTTTAGAGTTTTTTATACCTTGGTCTATGTCAGAACTAGCTTGCATCCACCTAGAAAGATCTGATGTCATAGTTTCTATATCACGACCAACCGCAAATGCTTTCTTTAGATTGTTAAAAGCCGACGTTGCGGTGGTTAAAACCGCAGTTACTGTAACCGGATCGAACATTAGTCTTTCCTAGCACTTGCCCATCCCGCTACAATGCCTACTACACCAGTAATACTCATCTGTAATAACTCAATTATTGAATCATCTAGCTTTCCACCATGAGCATTTGCCATAGCAAATTCATCATAGATAATTAATCCAAGGATTGCCATTAAGGAAACCCCCATGATACCTATTGTTATGTCTTTAATGTATTTCATTTTTATCTCCGTCTACTTGCTTGACGTTGAACATCAATTCGTTCTCGATTAACTTTGTTTCTATTGTCTGCGATTTCTTCTTGACTTTCAATCTTGGCTGCATCTGTAGCAGCTTTTTGTTGCATCTTCTGTAGATCTAACATCACATCAGATTGATCGTCCTCTCGTTTTCTCTGCAAGTCTTGTTCCTTTACACTAAGTTCTTTCATACGAATTTGAACTAAAGGATCAGACATTGGGTCATTACCTGGTGGAGCTAACAATGGCAGAACCTCTGCCATAATTTTTTCCATCTGCATAGATATTAATTTTTCCATTTGTGCTGGATCTTGCATATTTTGTTGCACTTCTTGTATTTGTCTTTGAGCAGCCATTTGGTTCTCTGGAGAGGATTTATTTGCTGCTAGTTGTGCTTGTTGCACTACTTCTTGTATCTCTTTTCTAACCTGCTTACGTGCCAACTGTGATATATGTTCCATAATATGTGCATAGAATATACCCATTACTTGAGGTGTAGTAGCCACCAATGGAGTTTTCATAAACCCTATGTGTATCTTTATATGTAGATTATGGTCTTGATCTGGGAAAGTAGTTAAGTTCTCACCCATCAAACCACGTGCATTCTCAATAGCAGGATCCATAGGCTCTGGTTGTGGAGGGGGTGGTAGTATCTCATCTATGTTTTGAACCTCTAAGGCTTGATACATTCTACGATATGCAGCATGTAAATTGTGCATTTGTGGATTAGATTGTGCTAATGTAAGTTGCGTTTGTGCCAGAGTTACTCTCTGTGTCATAGAGAATATGTTTGGATCACTTACTGGAACTATATCTACCTTGCTATCAAAGTCCGCAGCCTTTATCATTTTATCCCCACCTCTTACATCATAGGGATATTGAGGGGGTAAGTTATCAGAAAAAATCCTAGCTAGTATTCTGAACTCATTCTTCTGTGAGTAATGCAATCTTTTGTGAATAGCTGACATTACTTTTGTACCACGTTCTAGTAAAGCAACTGTAGTACCTACTGGAGCTTGAGCATTGCCATCTCCCACAGTTTGATCTGCTAAAGATATAAACCTTCTGCCACCTTCAACAAGAGCAGCTAGTAATTGTGCTAATGTTCCAGATGGTTCTTTGTATGGAAGAGGTATAATAGAACTTTTTATATCTCCACCCGGTGCATCTATGTCCCGCCACTCACCCGGTTGCAAAGGCTCATCATCATTTCGCACCCTTACACCTCTAGCCTTGAATCCAGCAGGGAGGTTTGCCAAAGTACCTGCATCAATCAACTGACGCAGTATACTTGTAGCTGCTCGTCCAAGACCACCAATCATGTGAATAAGACCAAAACCATAGAAACCTAAACCAGGCATAAACTTATAATGGACAAAGTATTGTATCTTTTTTGCAATCTCTTCACCCTCTTTAAAGTTTTTACGTATTGATAAGATTTCTCCAGATCCTTCATCTATATTCACGATATAAGGTAAAGCTATTTTACTTGGTTCTCCTTCCGGGGTCATGTCTTCAAACCCTTCAAGATCCAAGTTAACGTGCATTTCTAACACCGTATAAATATCATCTGTGTATGTTTTCTGTGTTCCTTGTAACTCATCTACTTTTTGACGAACTTCGTTTTCAGCTGTCTCGTCATGTGGTTGTAAATCTACATCTCTATATACCCCCGCTGCCATTAGCTTACGCATATCATTCTCATCTAATCGTAGAACATGTGTAACTCTTGATGCAGTTTGTAGGTCAGATGCAGCGTATGGAACAACTAAATCTTGAGCAGGAACAAACTGTGCAACTGCCCTTTGTTTAGTTTCATCATAGTATACTTTCTTAAATGTAGATCCAGATAAAGGTAAATAGAACAATAATTGATCCATGTCTGGATCAAATTCTTCCATAACTTCCAGTATCTGATAGTTCATAAACTCCTTTACACGTGCAGCTTGATCCTCTCTCGCAGCATCTTGTAACCCTATCACTTGTGTTTTTACGGGACCTTGAGCAGGTAAAAGTTCTTTGTAGGCTTGTGCTTGGAATTGTGTTACACTCTCTGCTATTAAAGGATGCGTAACGCCAGATGCTCCTTCAAATGGTTGAGTGCGTTCTTCTGTTTTAACACCTAACTGATCGAGGCCTTTTGTATATGTTTCCTCCCATTCTGCACGAGATTCTAAATCTTCTTCGTAAGCTGCTCGAAGATCTGAAGAAAGTTCTCCTAAAGTACCTTCGTCTAATAGCTCAGCTAAGTTCGCGGTATGACTAACAGGTGGTTCTCCACCTTGTTGTGCCATTGCTTGTTGTAGAGCTTGTACGATTGCTCCACCTTGACCATCTTGTAACACCTCTGCACCACCAGTAAAGTCTGGAGTTTGGGGGGTTTCTATATCTGCACCCCCACCAGTTCCAGTTCCTATATCCTCTGGAGCAGGGTTGATTGTAGGTTCTATAGCCATCAGTAATACTCCCGTTTAGGACGATAAGTGTCCTCTTCATCATCTTCTCCATCAAGAGAAACAAATCCCCCTTGACGAAATCTCATTAACGCTAATGTCATACTATCACAGAAGTCATCATAATCGCCATTTGGAAATGACACAACCTCTTCTATTACTTCATCAGCAAACTTCTTGTCTTCTGGCGCCCATACCACACCAGCTTCAAAGAGTGGTGCTACCATGTGCATACGTGTTATTTTATCCTTTCCTTTACCCGGAGAGAACCCCAAAGCAGGTATTCCACGTAGTCTAAGTTCATCTATTAAAGGGGTTCCAGTAGCTTTTGCTTCAATTATTACCATATCTGGCTCCCAATACTCGTATTCTTCGTAGGCTTTGTTCTTTAGTTCTGGGAAATTCCACCTATCACGCTGTGCATCTAGCAAAATAATGTGATCTGGTCCACCTTCTTCTGGTTGAAACACTCCCCATGTAGTAATTGCAGAGTAATCTGCTGATTCTTTCTTGGAGAACGCAGTATCATACGCTTGAAGTATGTATTTGCAGGGGGGAATGTCTTCTTTCTCCCACATTTGCCACCATTCTCGCTTTACAATCGCTGATTCGGAAGTTGTTGGGGTTTGTTGCCATTGTGCATTCCATTTTGCTACAGGAAGAGAACCTTTTATGGACAATAATGCGTCTTTATTCCAAAACTCAGGCCATAAAGGTTTATCTGAGGGTAAAATTGCAGGAAATTCCACGATTTCCCACTTGTCAGCCATGATATCCCCACCTTGTGCAGCAATTAATCTACCCGTTAGGTCTTTTTTACCCCATCTAGTCATAACAATGATGATTGAACCACCCGGTTGTAGACGTTGACGAGGACCAGAGGTGTACCATTCGTATGCCTGGTCAAATGCACCCTCACTCATAGCGTCTTGTTCACTATGTGGGTCATCAATTACGAACAAATCAGCACCACGACCAGTAACAGCAGCACCTACACCCGCTGCAAAGTATTCACCACCCTTGTCTGTTTGCCATTTACCTGCACTTTTGTTGTCTTCTTTCAAATTAGTTGCAGGAAAAATGTCTTTATATTGTGGATCAGCAATTAGATCTCTAACTTTTCTACCAAATCGTACTGCTAGTTCTGTATTGTGAGTAGCTTGAATAATTTTTAGCTTTGGGTTTCTACCTAGAAACCAAGCAGGCATCAAATAACTTGCAAACTCTGACTTAGAATGTCGAGGTGGCATGTTAATTATCAATCTTTTTAGCTCACCCCTTGCTACTTTTTCTAGTTTATCAGCAATTACCCTATGATGTGCGCCTTCAATAAAGTTTTCATACACATGATGTGCAAAAGGCATAAACTTTTCTTGAGCTTCTTCTCTTATATCTAAACGTTTTTTAGCTTGAGTTAGTGCTAAGATCTCTCTTAGCGCTTCTTCTGGTAACGTTTGTAAGTTCATTAAGATGCTTTCTTAGTTGCTGGTACTGTATCTACAGTTGTTCCTACAGTTTTTATGCTTGGGCCGTAAGGAGATGGACCTGCAAAACCTCTTTTGGATAAATATGGGTTTGTAGCTATTCTTCTTCTACCTACCATCTTTGTACCTTTCTTAACACAGATATAAGTTCCATCTGCTTGTCTTACAGTATCATACCCATCTGGACACTCGAAAGGTGCATCAACAGGATTAACCACATCTGAATCAGAATCTGCTACTTCCACCTCAACTTCTTCTTCTGGATCACCTATTGTACTGATATCTACTTCATCGTCTGCTGGAAGATCTGTAGTGATTACAGTTTGTTGTTCTGTAGTAACATCTGGATCTGGAGCCACATCAGTTGTAACAACCGTATCTGTAGTTGTTAATGCGTCTGGTGAAACATCAGTTGTTATCAGTTCAGGCGTTACAGTTTCGTCTGTAATTTGATCTGTAGTAACAACCGTATCTGCTTCTGTATCTGTGTCCACATCAATAGCTTGTTGATCTGTAATATCCTCGAACTCAACATCCACAACATTATCAAACACATCAGTTGTAGTTGTATCTTTTACTTCTGTGGTTGGTTCAGCTGCTAAAGTTTCTCCTTCAGATACTTTTTCTTCTACATCTACTTTTTGTGTTTCTGGAGTTGGTACGTTTGTTTTTGTTACCTCTTCAATATTTGAAGTTTCTTTTTCTTCTACAAGTGGTTGATCCTCTTGAACAACAGCATCAAGAAGATCTGTAGTTACACCACTAGCAGGTGTTTCTTCTATTATTTCTTTTGCATCTTCAGTTTGTACAGTATTTGCTACAGCAGTTTTAACATCAGCGGTAGAACCAATACCTGTTGTTCCTTCAGTTCCAATACCTGTTAGAGCTTGAGTTACTGTTTGTGTAGGTACAATATTTGTTTGTGCAAGTTGTTCTTGTTGTGCTAACACATTATCATCTACACCTTGGAAATCATCTACGATGTCACCAAACATATTAACTTGTTGTTCCACCCCTTCATCTGTACCTTCAAATACAGCTTTCTCCATATCTGGTGTTAGAAGTGGATCTACTGTATCTACCCCTAGATCAGATACAAGTTGTTCTTGTTGTTTTATGGCTTGATTAATACTGTCATCAAGCGTTGATGTTGTTGCCTCATCTTGAAGTTTCTTAAAGTCTTCTTCAGAAATAACATTTACGTTAAGTGGTTGTTGGTCTTGATTTAATACTGCTGTACTCATGTCTGGTGTTAAAAGTGGATCTACTGTATCTACTGTAGCTGTTCCACCACCAAGTGGGCTATCATCTTGCTCTAATCCTTGTGGTGGGTTTAAAGAACCAGGGTCTAAAATAACATCTGGTTTTACTGGTGTAACTCCAGTTATTGTTTCACCTTGACCTGTAGCTAAAGATGCAGGTAATCCCATTTCTGCTTCCGCTATATTTGCTACGTCTTGTAACGACATACCAGTTGTATTAGAAATGTTAATAGCAGTAGTGCTTGATAATGCACCAGTATTTGCAATCTCATCTTTTATAATATCAGTTGCAGCAAGAACCTCTGGTGAACTTAATGCAGATTTATCTTCAATTAATCCTGCAGCTTTCTCATATTCTGTAGTAAGAGTTTCTGGACCAGTTGCAGTTCCTCCTACGTTTGGTGGAACAAAATTAGATATTGTTTGTTGATCTGTAAGATCATCAAACTGACCTTCTAAAGTATCCCCTTCTGGTACAGGTTGAACAAGTGTGCTAATTCCAGTTTGTATAGTTGGATCTATTACGTCACCCGTTATTGTACTTTCTGCAACATCAAAAGTTCCAGGTCCACCTTCTGGTACAGTAGTAATAAGAGTAGGTAATCCAGTTGTTGGATCTGGTTTAGGAGCAAAATCCTCTGGACCAAGTGGACCAGTATCAGTACCCGCTTGATCTATAGCTTCACTAGCAGCACCTACAGTAGAACCCGGTGCAGAACCTATTGTTCCCTCAAAGAATGCTTTTGCAGTACCTTCCATCAAAGGAGTATCTATACCTGCACCTACATCCAAGGCTACATTCTTTCCTCCTTCTGCTATAGCTTCTGTAGCGCCACCAGTACCAACAGCGACTATGCCTTTAGCGGGTATGTTAACCAATGGATTTGCAGCAAGAGAAGTTGATGCAAATGGATTAACCTTTTTAATCGCACCCACCATCAAGGCATCTCCAATACCTTCTGCAGGTCCAGCAGTAATACTAGCAATAAACGAAGCACCATTTCTCATTTCGTTCTCTGCTTTTTGCTTATCACCATTGAATTGTTGATCTACAATTTTAGCAAATTCATCTGGATTGTTAGCAATATACTCTGTTATTCTTGCTTGTGCCTCCTGGTCTGCACTATTAAAACCTTCACCAGCAGACATACCCATCACGAGTGCTATACCTTTTTTACCTAGACCTAGACCCGTAACTACATCAGCAAGAACATCATATAAATCCTCTGATCCTTTTACTAACAACGCAGCAGGATCATCAAACATATTAGCACCAGATTTAGTTTTTGCAGTACCAGTAAATACTTCTCCCCATGTAGTTCCTTCCGCCAAACTTGCGTTTTCAGATACACGTTGCTGCATGTCCTCACTCATCTGGTTGTACATATCTGCACCAACGCTATCTATGTACTGAGTAAAAGGTTTTACGAAATCTTGGAACGTAGTTGTTTGATCTCCTAGTTCTGAAGAAACACCTTCAGCTTGAATACCTTCTCCACCTCTAAGGTAATTTAAGAATTGATCTAGGTACTTCGCAGTACCTTCTGTTCCACCAGCAATGGTATCACTTAAAAAACCACCTGCAGCTGCGGCTCCCATATCATTAATCAAAAGACCTATCTTCTCGCCTATCGTATCTGGATCATCGTCACCAAAAAGGTTCTGAAAGATAGCTTCTCCAAAAGTATATTTATCTCCGGGATTAGTTGCACCTTTAAATTTATTCAAAAGATTTTCAACCATAATCTCACCGGGAGATTTTTCTTTAAGTATTTCTTCACCCGGAAGAGTTGCAGCGTCAGCCATATTTGGACCAAGAAAATCAAAGAAACCTGCTTGAGTAACATTTGGTGGTTGAAGATCCCCCGTTGATAGACCAGCTAACATTTGATCTGTAGGTGTTATATCCCCAGAATCTGTTACACCAAGAGGATCACCAAACATATTATATTCAATAAGATCAGCAGCACTTACTTGATCTTGCTTTTCTTGAAAACCTTGATCGTACAGTTGTTCAACAATACCTGTTTGACCATAATCAACAAGATTTGCATTACCTGGCTGAGTATCAATATTGGGTGCATTTGCAATTCCTAAACTTTTTGCTGCACCATTAAAGAACTCAAGTTTACTTTGTATGTTATTTTTAATACCATTAATTTCAGCTTGTGTTAAATCCTCTAATCCTGCAGGAATATCATTGTATCTCAAAGCACGAGCAAGATCCGCATAGTGTTGTAAACCTTGTGCAACAACATCAGAATTACGACTACCATCACTATTATATACAAGTGGAGTAAAAGGATCGTTTTCATTTGTTTCAAATGTAGCATAGTTTTTTAACTTACTATAATCGGCTCCATCTACTAAAGGGTTCCAAATATTAGAATTGAAAAGCATGGGAGCTGTACTTTGATAAGTAGTGCTACTTCCAGAAAGATTTGTAACTGGTGTAGTGTCAGTAGCTAACACAGTATCTTCTGGCACAATAGTTGCCAAACCCACATCATCTACAAAACTTTCTGGACCTATTGGTATAGTACTAACACCACCCGTAAATGGATCAGTTTCGTATACAGTATCTGCACTTTGAGGGGGAAGAGTTGTTTGAGTTATAGTAACATCATCAATTATAGGTGTTTCACCCATTGCATCAAATGTTTCATCGTCTTGTGCAGCTATAATGTTTTGTGCAGTTGTTGATTGTTGCTGCAAAGTATTGTCATCATTTACACCTTCAGTAACTACATCGCCAAACGCATTATATGTTGTTGTTGTGTCCGTTGAAGGATCAGGTGCGAGGTTCGTGGTATATGAACCACCCTTCCAATTAAACGTTTGACCAGCACCTAAAGTATCTCTAGCGGCAGCAAATGCCTCACTAAAACTCATATCATCAAAACTTTTTTCTGGAGTTGTAGCGTTTACACTTTCTATATTATTTTGATACTGTCCAGATGCTGCTTCCATCTGAGCTAGAGTTTCTTGAAACTTTTGCTGATTTTCTTTCTTCTCGTACCCTGGTTCATGGGCAGCTTGAGCCGCCCAAGAAGCACTAGTTTCAGGATCAACCGTACCACCAAACGTAAGATTATATGCAGATATATCGCCTGTATTCTTCCAATCGTCACCAACTTTACGATTAATTGAAGTAATCATAAGATCTGCGTCTGGACCGGGTGCGGATCCTTGCCACCCCATCTCCTCAGACTTACCTTCATTCGCATCATACGTGTAACCTTGACCCGTATTTCTATCTACCATATAGACAAAACTACTTTTATTTGTAAAAATATTACCCGAAACTCCATCAATACCTACATTAGCAAGACTATTTCCATGTTGAGAAGTGAGGTAAAAAGGCTTAGTTGGATCTGCTATTTCTGGTACTGGAGCATTTGGATCAACATACCTATAGGTACCAGCGTCTGCACCAGATTTAATATTCATATCAGAAGATATTTTATCTTTCTTTCCGTACCCTGCTTTTTCTGCTATTTTTTTCCATTGTTCAAATCCACCCCCAACATTCTGCCATCCTGAATAACTTTTAAACGTATCTAAATCAGAATAATCACCTCCACTACCTTTTATAGCACCACCTAATGGTATTCGTGCTGCAGCTTGTTCTGGAGTTAAACTATTAATTTGTGCGTCTGTTAGTGAGCCATTACCTATAACCCCCGGTCCGGGATCATTGAAAGGTTGTGGTGTAGTAGCAGCTGCAGGGGTAGGTGTTGACGGGGTAGGCGTAGCTGGGGTAGGTGTTGCTGGGAGAGGTGTTGATGGAGTAGAAGTAGAAGGTATAACATTAACTACAGAATTTGGTAAGTTAGCTATAGGTATGTAATCTGGTACTGAATCATCATTCCTTGTTTCCTCATTTATAAACTTGTCAAAATTAGTTACTTTTGGAGCGCCACCAGTATTCTTTTCATACGTATCAAGTTGATCTTGAGTAAAGTTGTATTGTATCACCATACCAGTAATATTAGTATCAGTTTTTGGACCTTGAACATACGTTATTTCTGGAGTTGGAAATAGCTCCTCAACTTTTGCCATTTCCGCTTTATACTCAGGGTTGCTACCATCAACCACCCCATTCACAGCATATTTATTCATAAGTTCCACAACGTAGTCGATTCTGTCGGGGTTTAGATACATAGGGCCCATTATTTTTTTCCTTTTCTTAAACTTGCTATACCCGATAAAGGAAGACCAGACATCTTCGCCGGATTAAGCATAGGTAAATTCTTCAACGAACTTAATGGTGACATACCACTCATTTGACCAAAACCTTTTCTGTTTTGAATAGTAGGTGGTCTTTGCATTTGTGGTGTCATGCGATTAAACAAATCTGCAATCGTTTTTTGCATGTTACCTATACTACCAGACATAGTAGTAGCAGGCGAACCAGTATTCATCTTTGGAGTAACAGGCATTTGGTCATTAGGGACCGAGGTTCCCGGATCAAAACCCGGTCTGCCAGATTGATTAGAAAGCAAATCATTAGCATAATTCTGTGCAGCATTGGATACTGTTCCTTTGTCCACGTTACCCATACCACCATTATATGCCATCAGCGCTTTACGATAGTCACCTTGATAATACTCTAATAATGCTGCAAGGTACTCGGCTCCAAAACGTAAGTTATCTAGGGCATCACCTCTATCCTCAATAGGCTTAACACCTAAACCAGGCTGAAGACCCGTCTTATACATGATTTGTGTAAGTCCAATCTCGCCAGCTGCACCTTTGGCTTTAGGATCAAAATTACTTTCTTTCTGAACCAATCTTACAAACAGTTCTGGATCTACTCCATACTTCTTTGCAATCCTTTTGGCAGCACCACGTAATAAACTCTCTTGTGTTTGGAATGCCATTTTTACTCCTTGTTAATTTACCTTACACCATTTCCAAATGAAAATACACCCATGATTTTTTTTGAGGGTTAGGGAACCTACTAATGAAATTATTGGCGAATGAATTTACAAAACTGATATTATATGTGCGTAGGTGTTGCATCCCCCCAACATATAGGGGGGATCCCCTTTTGATGTTGCGTTCTGGTGAACGCAAGATCCTACAGTAACCCCCAACCCATGTTCCCATGAAATGGGAACATGGAACAAACCATGAACATTCAACATGCCAAGTGTCAAATAACTGACAGTTAATTGTTGTAAAAATATAAATTAATTGTTGTCTGGTGGTTGACGAATCATAATAGATGATTATATTAAACTTATTACTATTACAAACATAACAAAGAAAGGATACATAATGGGTGGAAAAGAATTATGGATCAAAGAAGAAGAAAGAGTAGAAGAGGTCATGGTTGATCTTCTTTACGAATGTGTAAGTTTTTATGCACATGAAATAGCTTATGAAGAATTTGAAAAGTTAGTTGACCAATTCCTAAAAGATGGAACTGTCCCAACACTTGATATGAGATACCCATGTCCAGAAGATCGTATCAAAACTTTTGATATATCTTCAGATCAGTTTGGTGAAGATTGGTACAGAGAAAGAGTAGAATTTCTTGTAGAAGAACATCAAGCAGAATATAAAGAATTGGTGTGGACATAATGAAAGCATCAGATATAAAAGCTAAGTTTGGCAACCTCTTTGTTAGAGGTTGCTACACTAAAAAAGATGGATCACTCAGAAAGTTTTGGGGTCAACTAAGAACTGATAACAAAGATGAAACATACATCTTATACAATGACTATAGAAAGCATGGTATTAGACGTATCAACCTTGACCATGATAATATTATCATATCACACAAAAAGGTTGGCATCTTAATAAACCCAACAGAAAGGTTATTGAAGAGGTAACCACCCAAGGCCACCCAGAAATGGGTGGCCTAATTTATTGGAGAATCAAATGATAGATCACTACAAGAAAATGATATCAAATAAATTACTTGGACAACTAACTGATAAACAAATTGAACAAGAAATTGCTAGATTTAAAGAAGAGTTATTTCAAAGAAAGAAAGACTTGATTGTATATGAAACTGCTTTTGTTGGCGAAGAGGTTGTACCAAAATCAAATAAATACAAACCAGAAATATGGGTGAAAAAATGATTGGAATATTAGGACTATTATATTCATTGAGTGGCTTAATGCTATTCTTTATTGGAATGCTTACTTACATGGAAACAGACTTTGACTATCATGTGAGTATCATAATCGCAAGTGTTGGAATAGTGGCACTTGTAAAAGGAATCTTCATTATGAACAAAGACAACTAGACAAGGAGGTTATTATGAAGAATCAATTTGGAAAGACTAGACCACATGACTCACCTTATGCAATCTACCAAGGTGATGGTGGCTTCGAGTGGAGAATCTTAAAGACTTATCGTTCTGCTCAGAACGAAAAGAAAGATAAGTATGCTCGATGGTTTGTGTCTGCTACTAGCTATCACATGCCAGAAGGTGAGTATGAGATGGGAGATACATATATCCATGACATACTTATCAATGGGAGAGGTAAACTAATAGATGCGACTCCAGAATGGAGAGATGCTTACTCTCACTAATCACTTGCAAGGAGATTGTGGCTATGCTACAATCTCCTTATTAACTATTACAAGGAGAATCAAATGAAATATGTAACTTTTCAACACAGAGATTTACGCAAACTTATCAAGCATTCCAAAGAGAATGTAAGACACTATCCATATACAAATAAGATTGCACATGAGATTGGTCTGACCTTAGTAAAGGACGAAGGTGTTTATCTCATGTCATCTGCAAAGAAAACTCTTTTAGATCCTAAGAAAGAGAAGACAGAAACCATAACACCCAACCTAGTAGTGTATGGTAGAGGATATAAACCCACAGAATCAAACAAGGATACTCTATGGGATAAGACTTATGAGTTTAGTAGAGATGACTTTGCTGAATTTATTCCTCTGACACCACAACAACTCTCTAACTTAAAGAGTATGCACATCCCAAAAATAACTATTGGATTGGATCAAGAAACAGATGAAATGGTTATATCTGTATAAGAGTTGGCTTGGGGGGAGCCTGTCCCCCCATCCTTGTCGCTGCTGGTGGCTGATAGTTATTGAACATCTCAATCTGCCACCAGTAGTTGTTCCAAAAAATTTGGTAAGGTCGCAATGAAGCTGCAAGGTCGCAACCAGGCAGCCGGGCCGCAATGATGGAGCCGGTGCTGGTGTTACTCCTGGTCTTGCCGCTGCTGCTGCAACTGACAACAAATTAATTGTTGACAAGGTACAATAAATTTGAAACAATAAGATATTAATTTTAATTATAACAAGGAGAATCAACATGGGTTTAGACATGTATTTATGTGGGGAAAAATACCACAGACAATATAATAAAGGGGAAGAATTAGAAAGACCAACAACAGATGGCATTCCCCAAAAGTCTGTTCAACTAGATTTGGGATATTGGAGGAAGCACCCAAATCTACATGGCTATATCGTTAATACATACGCAGATGGTGTAGACGAATGTCAAGAAATCCATCTCAATGCAGATGCTTTGGAAGATATTGCATGTGCTATTGAGTTGGATAGACTACCACATACTGATGGCTTCTTCTTTGGCACATCTGAATGGCATGAAGAAGACAAGAAAGAAAATGCTGAGATCTTTAGAAGAGCAAAGGCTTGGCTTGAATCCTATCCACAAGAGGACAGAATTTGGAATCATGTTTACTATAGAGCATCTTGGTAAGTAAAAAAAAGAGAGGCAAGTGCCATTGGCACTTGCCTTTTGCTTGTTGCTAGAGTACAATTTAACTTTAATTATTACAAGGAATCAAAATGAAAAATATTACAGAACATCAAGGCGTTCTACATGTCGTTCAACGTTTGAACAATTCAGTATATGGCAACCCAAGGTACCTGGTTTACGTACTAGATTATAATAGTAGTGACAAACGAGTTCTTGCTACTGGATGGTCTGCCAAGACAGTTCCAAACTCAAGCGAGGGTTACAGTATCACCAACCATGATGGGAAGGTGGTCAACTGTAAGATAGGGACGCTGCGAAACGCCGCCCATATCTTTGATGTGGAGGAGGTGTCCAATGCCTAACTGGAAACAAGAATTTTACGATTACGTTTATTCGTTCTACGGAAAACATCCTGAAGGTATATACCTTCAGGAGTTAAACCTAACCAGGAGGAAGATCAAAAAATATTGTGACATCTATATAGATGTACACCAGCTGCTATACCCCCGGGAAAGTTTACTCTATATGGTGGGATGTGACTCTATAGATAGGGAACGTGTCCGGGATATAATAGTCAACCATGAAACCTAAACAGTTTCCTTGTCGGTCCGGCCCTTCGGGGCCGGTACTGTTTCAAGTTTCTTTTTATAATGATCCAGTACAAGAGGTTGCAAAGACGCAAACAAGGACGCAAAGTCGCAAGCTCGCAACGTGTAAAAAGGTGCGAGGTCGCAAAGACCTTGCTCCTTTAATCTTGCACCTTGATCCCCTCGAAATAAAAATAGATCCCCCCAAAAGAGATGCTTTACCAAGAAGAAATTTAACCCACCACTTACAGAATACTTATAATTCCAAGCCACTTGATGAGGAGAGATGTTTACTGCGTTGCTTTTGGTTGTCTTTAACTCACACCAGAAAGGCAACCCATACCAAAGAAAGTGTACGTCTGGTATGCCACCACCATTTCTATTCTCTATCCTCGTTGCTATCATGTTCGAGGGCAAGTTTCTCTTCATCTGTTTCCAAAGATTGCTCTCCATTCCCTTGCTCATTTGTTATGTCCTTATATGTTCCATCAACTAGAAATGCTTGTGGATATTTACGTTGTAAATCTGCAAGTCTTGATACGATTTCATCTCTTGATAGCTGGTCTATGTTATGAGTTGTTTCTCTTCTATCTATAGTAAGACCACCAAGAGCAGAACGAATTTTTTCTGCGTTGATCGCAGCCGAAAACTGTCCTTCTTCTTCAGCACCAAGAGAAAGTTTATGCAACCTTTCAAGTTGACCAATGAGAGTGACACCATATCTTCTCTCCCTTTCTTCTCGAAGCTCAGTTATGTATGCCAGTACATGTGGATAATCTCTGCCATTCAAAAGTCTGGACGCATGTTCCTTGGCTCTATCAATATTGTAACCAGAAAGTCTTGCGCATTCTGCGTTGCTATAAATTCCCTCGACAATTTTTTCAGCAAATGTCTTCTGTCTATTCGTAAGTTTATTTTCCATATAAGAACATTTATAAGAAATTATGTAAACAATGTAAACCTATGTAAACAAGCGAGGGCATATATAATAGGTTTGGTTTACGGTGTTTACGGTGTTTACAAGAAAAACCACTTGAAAAAAAATAAAATTATTTTCTCTGGTGAAACATATATAAAGTGTAAATCTGTAAATTGTTTTATAATACCTCTTGACATATATTATAACAACATTATATTTGAGATATCTTTTAATTATTACAAGGAAGGAATCAATTATGATTACAAAGATAGATAAGAATGAATGTCGTATCATTAGAGATGCAATAGTAAATGCTTTGAAAGATGTAGAGAATACTCTAGGTCTTGAGATTAATCTAGGTAGTGGTAGGTTTGATGAAGATTGTCTGACCTTTAATAAAGTAAGTTGCAAGGTTCAAGGTGCTAAGTCACAAGAACAGAAAGACTTAGATTGGTTTTTAACTACCACCCATGACTATGACAACGTAGACTTTGACAAAGTATTTTCTTATCAAGGTAAGAAGTTCAAAGTTTCTGGCTTCAATATGAAAGCAAGGACTAATCGTTGGAACGTAGTCGATACTCTTACTGACAAACAGTATAGAATTAATGATGACACATTGAAAGCATGGTTCACAAAGGACAAGGCATCATGCGAATAGTTCCTTGTGAGAATGGTGTTGGTGAGTGGGAGATTGATCCTACTCACGAAACCTTTGACACTTACGCAGAAGCAGAAGAGCATCTGCGTAAGTTAGAAGACGAGATGTCTTTAGTAAATATTCAAATGGATTTATTTAGATTATTAGAAGGGAGGAGGTCATGAATGGTAAAGATTGGAATAAGAATGACACTTCATACTACGCAGTTTACTACAGAGAAGAGTATGGGGAATCGATTGACGTAGTCACGAATGACTTTGGGGGATGGTTGAAAAAAACCAACGAGGATAGAGTTGATGAAGACCATCCAGATTACGAGATATACACAAATAGTAAATATAAACCTGACGATTTTCTATTAAAAGATGTTGAAGTATTTTCAAGGAAGGGAAAATAAAATGCCTAATCATTGTACAAACGAAGTGTATATAAGTTTCAAGGATCAAGGAACGACAGATAAGTTTCTTGAATTTGTGAAAGGCAAAGACACAGAGGGGGAAGAGATGCCTTTTACATTCAACGCAATCATACCAACACCAAATGGCAAGTGGGATTATGATTGGTGTTGTAAAAATTGGGGAACAAAATGGGATGCCTACAATCATGGGGGTGGAGATAGCAGAGTTGTCATTGATAAAGAAGACGACCAAATTGTAACCATAGAATTTCTTACTGCATGGGGACCTCCCCATCCTATCTTAGAAAAGATTAATGAAAAGTTTGGCGATAAGATTGAGTATTGCAGATGGTTTTATCGAGATGAAGCAGACATGTTCTGTGGTTATCTTGATGAAGATGTGGGGATGAGTGATGAGTAAAAAGAAAAAAGATACTTACTACCTTAGAGTTCGAGTAACATATGAAGATGTAGTTGAGGTGAAAGCTAAAGACTTTCACGAGGCACAATGTAAAGCAGAACAATATGTATTCGACAATATGAATGATGGCATTGAATCAACAACAGAAATAGAGGAGTGGTCAGATGAGTTCCACCACTAGACTTAGACACGTAGATTTATGTAGTGGCATAGGTGGTTTCAGCTTGGGATTTTCTTGGGCTGAATTATCTAAGACCATTATGTTCTGTGACACAGAAAAGTGGTGCAGACAAATACTTAACCAAAATTTTCCAAACATACCTATAGCTACAGATGTAAAGGAGTTAGCTAATGACCCAGAAAGACTTGTTCCAGACCACGACATCCTCACGGCAGGATACCCATGTCAACCCTTCTCCGTCGCGGGACTTAGGAAAGGCGAAAAAGATGACCGCCACATCTGGCCGGACATCTTTAGAATTGTTACATTCAAAAGACCCTCTTGGTGCGTTTTCGAAAACGTTTATGGTCACGTTGCCTTGGGCCTCGACAAAGTGTTGTCTGACATGGAAAGCCAAGGCTACGCCACACGGACGTTTATTGTACCAGCTTGTTCCAAAAATGCTCCCCATAGGAGAGATAGATTATGGATCGTCTGCAAAAATGTGGAGGACTCCAATAGTGGACGACTCGAAGAACGTAACTCCAAATCCCAAGAGGCATCAAGGTCTGTACGCACAAGTGCAAGAGACGGGGATGGAGAAACTTTGGGCGACACCTCGAGTGGGGGGAGAGGAAGGCTTCGAGTCAGTAGAGAAGAGGTTGGGGACTCAAGCAGCCAAGAAGCACAATCTGTACTCGCAAGTTCAGTACGAGGAGATGTGGCTGACACCAACATCAACCAACATAAACGAGAGGACAGAAGAGGGGATGCAGAAAAGAAAGGAGATGAGAAACAAAAGTGGACGCAACACAGTTCCTCCGGGAAATCTAGCAGAACAAGTGAAGCATGGGTATCCCATCAAGGACATGCGAGAGAGCAAACTATGGCCTACTCCAAATGCTTGGGATGGGAACAGAGGACCGAGATCCAAGGAGAATTTGATCGAGAAGAACCATCAGATCAATCTGATCTCAGCGGTGAAGGACGCACAAGATCCAGAACCAGTTCACATGTGGCCTACACCTCGAGCCAAGGAACCTGGAAGGACGACCAAAGGTTATGGGAGAGGTCTGAAGGAGTTGGTCGAGGGGAAGGAACAACTATGGCCGACACCTCGGGCGAGGGATTACAAGGACGGAACCTCGATACCACCTTCGATCAAGGAAGGGAAGAGGAGTCACAACTTGGGTACGAAGGTACAAGAGAAGATGTGGCCTACACCATCAGCCAACGAGGACGCGGCGGGTCTTCCAGGAGGGAAGATGCAGAAGATGTTGGGCAACCATCCAGAATTAGGGAAGACGAAGGCATCTGGTTCGCTGAACCCAACGTGGGTAGAGTGGCTCATGGGATATCCAAAAGGGTGGACCGTCTTAAAGGATTAGGTAATGCCATAGTACCACAGTTGGCAATGCAAATTGGATTAGCAATTAAAGAGGAGATTGATAATGACAAGCATACGAAGTGATCTATCTGGAGAGAGATTAATTCGAGAGGACAGAGTGACAAGTGTACCCAAGTGTTACACTTGTCAAAGGGAAGCCAAGCGAAAAACTGTGACGCATTACAGTACACATGCTTACCAAGGTCCCGAAGAAATTAAGAAGGAAACACCGGTTACAGATGAGAATGGTAGAGTTTCCTACATTACAGAGGTGTTTACTGGACATTATGTTATGAAGTTCGGCAACTTTTGTTCTGTTAAATGTGGATTGAATTGGGCGAATAGTGAGCTAAACAGAAGAAGAATACATAGGCTTGAACAAAAGCAAGCCAAGGCTCAACGAGTTGGTGAGGGTTGGAGTTCTGAAAACCAGGCTAAACTTCAGCAATTCAAAGAAGCACAGAAGGGGAAGAGGTATGGATAACAAAAAGAAATCCATAGCTGATGAGTTCGCAATCAATAACTTTCTTAACAAAGAGAAAGAACATGCAAACAGATGGGCAAACCAGCACCGATGGAGAAATGGTGGCAGACATATATCGAAAGCTATTAGGACTCATTTGACGAAAGGTAAGAAGACCAATGCGAAAAATAAATAGGGCTGAAGAATACCAGTTGCAGTTTCTAAGACGAGAGGTAGATCGTACTATGGAACAATGGATTGCAAAGCCGCAACATCAAGACCTATCGAGCAACGCAAACCAGGCACAAAAAGAATTGAGAGAATTTGTAATCAAACTAAGGAAAGAAGGAGTTAATATATGAGTGAATATAATAAATATGATGAACATGGAAACTTGAAGCCACCAATATCTTTTTATAATAATCCAAAGGATCAGATTAAGCAGATACTTGTAGAATACTTAACGTCTAGTGGTAGTGGATTCGCAATCACAGAGGAAGGGGAGCAAGTATTCTTATCAGAACGACTTGTATCTCGCATGGATGTACAACCCGGAGATATCTTTGATGCACATGTATTGCTAAACTACGCAGACAAAAGAGAGAGGATCAAGTACCGGGCAATGAGAATAGTAGAGCCACAAGTAATAGCACCCATCTTTCAAGATACTTGACCATAACTTGTCCTTAGTGTACAAGTAGTTACCTAGAGTATAACAATTAAGGAGTAGGTAACTATGAATGAGAATGAATTTGCAAAAGGTCATTTAAAAGATAAGCTAACTATTAGTCTTCCTAACAAGAAAGAGCTACCTTTTAGAAATGTAGCTCTTCTCCCGGAAGACCACGATAAGTTAAAAGCTATAGCAGTTACGGAGCAGAGAACAATGACACGACAACTATCTGTTATTATTCGGAGAGAATACGAAAAGTATTATGATCCAGCTGAACCCACAGTAGGTTCATAATGATCTATGAAGGAGCAGTAACAGGAACACAGATTGTTTTGTATAGCTTTCTAATGGTTGTAAACTTTGAGAAAGAAGTAGATTGCGAAGCAGCTGCAAAGATTGTACACAAAGAAGAGTACATTGAAGGTGGATGCTGGAAGTCATATAGATATGTCCATTCAGCACCAATGAAAAGACCAGATGATCTATGGAGAAATGTAAGTGGGGGTAGAGAATGACATGTCCTAGATGTGGTACACATCCAACGTGTTATGTCTATGTGCATGGACACATGCAATGTGCTTTATGTAATCAAGTCATAGATGATTGTTGTCAAGGAGAACAATGTTATGATCCTTGGAAAGTACAATCAGATAAGAACATAACTAGCGACAAGAAAGGAGAATGATGGTATGCTACGAATCATACTCATAATCCCTCCTACCCGTAAGGGACACCTCGGGGGAGATTTTCTCCATGATCTCCCCCACTTTTTTTAGATACGCAGTATAGCTATCAAGATACTGACGATAGCTACATAACATATTAAGTACCATAGCATTATAAAGAAATCCATTACTTCCTCTTTAACTGATTCGTTTTACCTTCTTTACCTTTCAACAATCTTTCCGGCTCTCTTGAATACCCACGTATCTGCGTAACGTTGTTACGTTTCATGGCTTTCAAAAATGCAGATGCGATTGAAGTGTCCAGACCACTAAGATTTGATATCTCTTTTGTTGCGTTCTCTAGGTTCGTCCACCCTTTTTTATAATCACATACTGCTTCTATTAATTCCTCTTTGGTTTTAGAGTTAGCCATTGTCTTGCTTCTTCTCCTAATACTTTTGCACTAAGGTTTATTTTATTCCTTAAAGATTCTACAATTCTTTCGTCCAGAGTTCCTTCAGATATAAGGTCAACATAAGTAACCTTATTCTTCTGTCCTATTCTATGGCATCTGTCTTCTGATTGTTGCCTTGTATCTAAATTAAAATCATTAGCATAATATACAACAAGGTTAGCTTCTGTCAAAGTCAAGCCATATCCAGCAGTTGCCGGGTTGCCTACAAAAAATCTTAGCTTGTGCTTTGGGTTCTGAAAGTTCTCAATAATTCTCTGTCTTGATTCGTCAGACGTATCACCAAAGAAAGATGCAGCTGCACCATCATACTTTTCATTCAATCGTTTTGTTATTTGTTGAATGTCATATCTAAATCGTGACCAGATGATAGCCTTGCCATCATGTTCCTCGAGTATTTCTTCGAGTGCTTTCATTCTATTAGATTGAAAGTATTTCATTTCACCATCATCTGTTTTCAAATGACCAGACATAACTTGTTGTATGCGTAGTAATTGTGTAATGATAGCTGGTGCTGTAACCATCTCACCATCATCAAACAATAACATGGCTTCATCTTGTAGCTTCTTATACATAACATGTTGCTCATCAGTTAGAGTAACATATCGTGCAGTATAAGTTTTCTCTGGTAGATCCAAACAATCTTTCTTCAGTACACGATACGAATGTAGATCAAGAAGATTGGTTAGAGTATCGAGGTTCCTATATCCTACAACTTGTTGAAAGGAATGAGTACCCATAGTTCTACGATTGATAACTGCATACATACCCTGAAAGCTATAGTAGTTTTCATGTCCTAATAATCCTGGTCTAAGAAACTCACATTGCTGGTATATATCCAGAGGTGATCTTGTAATTGGAGAGCCAGTTAATATTCTTTTGTACTTGAATTTGTCTGCAATCTTTACTAAATTCTTACTGCGTTTGGCCTTATGGTTTTTGATTGTCGTTGATTCGTCAATCGCTATAAGACCAAAGCTGCCAAGCGCACCACCTAACCATTCACCAGCTTTCTTTCCTTTGACCGTACTGAATGCTTCAACGTTCATCACAAATATTGTAAGACCATAAAAGTTTTCTTGCACAGAACGTAACTCTTTCTCTTGAGTTTTGTTTGGATTAGCTACCCAACGAATCACTCTGTTAGGTATGTCGTCTGATAAATGTTCTGGTATTTCTTTGGCTACCCAATTTCTATACACACCTTTTGGTGCTATGATGAGAGCAAAGTTTACCTCACCTCTTTGGAACAACATACCAAGTTCATCCAATAAAACTTTGGACTTCCCGGTTCCCATCTCCATAAAATATCCATACTCTCTTTTACCCAATGCCCTGCGTAATGCAGTTTCTTGATGCTGATATGGTTTTGTTTTAAATTTGTACTTGACTACCATCATATATCTCCACTATAGTCATATTACGGATTGGCAAATGAGTTGTCAATCCTTATCTGAAACTTAAAACGATAGGAGTTTTTATTGATGACAGATATATTTGATGACATGTTTGACGCGGCTGGTGCGTTGAGTGATGTAGATGTTAACACCAGTAAAGATCTTAGCAAGTTAGTTCAGCAGTTAAAAGATACTGAGGATCAACTTGATAAGCTCGATCAACAACAAAGGCACTTGAAGTTTGTTGCTCACAAGATAAAGACCGAACATATTCCTGCATTGATGGAAGAGATGGGTCAATCAAGTGGCACATTCAATGGTGTCGAAGTTAAACTTGTACAGAAAGTTGATGCTAGAATCTCTGAAGGTAAAAAGGAAGAGGCTTTTGCATGGCTCCGAAGTAATGGACATGATGGTATCATACAAAATACTATCAATCTTTCTTTTACAAAAGGAGAAGACAACCTAGCCGGAGATGCTATGGGGATGTTGAGGGAGAAAGGATTTAACCCTGTGCAAAAAGAAACAATACATGCCAACACATTGAAAAGTTTTATAAGTAAAGGTCTTGAACAAGGCATACCTATGGAACTTGATTTGTTAGGTGCGTATGTCCGTAACGAAGCCAAGATAGGGAGGAAAGTATAATGGCAACAGCAGTAGCACAAGTAAAAGGAGTATCAGTTTCAACTGAAATGGCTGATGATATATTTGATATGGCAGGAGCAGGTGCAGATTTCTCAAGTGATGAGATGCAAATGCCCTTCATTAGAATAGCACAAGCTATGTCACCAGAGATAAAGAAGTCTGATGCTAAGTTTATCGAAGGATGTGGACAAGGTGATATCTTTAATAACCTTACCCAAGAATACTGGGGTGAGGGTGTTGAGGTAATACCATGTTACGTTCAGACCAAGTACACCGAATGGGTATCACTTGATGATGGTGGTGGATTTGTAGGTGAGATATCTCCTACAGACCCGGTGCTTCAGCAAACTACTCGTGAAGGTAGCCTTGAAACTTTACCTAATGGGAACGAGGTTGTTAAAGCTGACAACTATGTTGTGTTGGTAAAGTCTGGTGATGGTTCTTGGACACCAGCTATACTTGATATGAAAAGTACAGCACTTAAAGTTAGTCGTAGATGGAAGACACAAATCAATCTACAAACTATCACACATCCAAAGACTAAGAAGATTGCTAAGTGTCCTATCTTTGGAAACATCTGGAAACTCAAGACCGTTGAGGAAACCAACAAACAGAATCAAACTTACTTTAATTATTCTGTAACTAAGGTTGGTCTTATTGAGGATGCTGACTTGTTTACCCAGGCTAAAACATTACATGTTTCTAGTTCTAAAGGTGAAGTAAAGACAGATGCTCCAGAGCAAAGTCAAACGAACCCGTCAACTGATACTGACGAAGTTCCATTCTAAATGATTCACGCACAAGAAATGCTTGCCGCCTTTGAGGGATCAAGGGCGGCTCATGGCACTACCCATGTTGGAAGAGTTGGTAGGAACGGCAAGGCTGATGCTGATAGCCGGATTGTGCGTGAGCCATTAACTACGGATAAGATACAAGCACATCTTGATGGGAAGCAGGGGGTCGGAGCTATACCCATCAATGATAAGAACGAGTGCAGATGGGGAGCGCTAGATATAGATGTGTATGACTTAGATCATGCCAGCTTGCAGCAGAAGATACAGAGGTTAAAGTTACCTCTGGTGCATTGTAGGTCTAAATCTGGTGGAGCGCACTTGTTCTTGTTTCTCACCCACTATGAACAAGCATCTGTAGTACGAGAGTACCTATTAGAAATGGCAGTTGCCTTGGGTCATAGTGGGAGTGAGATTTTTCCAAAGCAAGATAAGATACTATCAGATCGAGGTGATGTGGGTAACTTTATTAATTTACCATACTTCAATGCAGATGAACCAATGAGATATTGTTTCAATAAAAAAGGTGAGGCAATGGAACTTGAAGAGTTTGTAAAGTTCCTACAGAAAAGCAAGGTATCTACAGACAAACTAGAAAAGTCTACTGTATCCGGGAAGAGAAAGTATTTTTCTGATGGACCTCCATGCTTGGAACATCTGTTTGCTAATGGTCCGAGTGGCGAGGATCGAAACAAAAAGTTATTTATGTGTGGTGTTTACTGTAGGTTAAAGACACCAGATGATTGGGTTAAGGAATTTGAAACTATGAATAGGCAAATGTTTACAACGCCATTAGATGCCAAGGAAGTGATGAACTTACAGAAGTCTTTAGATAAGAAAGAATATTTTTATACGTGTGAACAAGAACCATTTAAAAGTTATTGTGACAAACAACTTTGCATGACCAGAAAGTATGGGGTAGGAGATGATGGACCAGAGATGCCAGCTATTGGTAGCTTAACTATTCTATTATCAGAACCACGATTGTATTTTATGGACGTTGGTGGACAGAGAGTTCAGTTATCTACAGAACAGTTACAGAACCAGCTGCTATTTCAACGTGCTTGCATGGAACAAATACTGGAGATGCCACCAACTATGCGTCCTAACAAATGGAATGCAACTGTATCTAAACTATTGAAGGATGCAACTAAGTTAGAAGTACCAGAAGAACTAACCATTAGTGGTCAGTTCGTAGAGTTATTACAAACGTTCTGTACAAGTAGGATCAAAGCTATGCACCCGGAAGAAATGAATCATGGCAAGCCTTGGACAGATGAAGGGGTAACCATGTTTACTATGCCAGGTTTGATGGAGTTCTTAAACAATCGTAGGTTTACCCATTTCACCAGAGCGCAGGTTCAAGAACAACTTAAACGTTTGAACAATGACCAAACTTGTCATGGACATAAGAGTGTCAAGAAAGAGAATGGTGGTAGAACTACTATACGAGTGTGGTGGGTTCCAGAATTTA
>Ga0163180_10000229_pt1 | contig 31888 bp, 29 predicted proteins | sample AtlANTMetagenome_2_FD_109647 | JGI IMG/M metagenome (GOLD analysis project Ga0163180, IMG submission 109647) | Marine eukaryotic phytoplankton communities from the Atlantic Ocean - Atlantic ANT 4 Metagenome | ecosystem: Environmental > Aquatic > Marine > Oceanic | place: North Atlantic Ocean...
AAGGTTGCTCCGGACGGGAGTTCATGGGAACCCTTCGCAAGTGGTTTCAGATCGCCGGAAGGATTAGGGTTTGATCGAGAGGGAAGGCTTTATGTCACTGACAACCAGGGGGACTGGCTGGGAACCAGCAAGATCCATCATGCCCAGAAAGGCCATTTCCATGGACACCCTGCGTCGCTGGTCTGGAAAGAAGGCTGGACTCGGGAACCCCTGAAGATTCCGGTCTCTGAGCTGGAAGAGTTGAGAACCCCGGCCATGGGACTGGTCCCGCAGGGGGAATTATCAAATTCGCCAACCGAACCACGGATGATTCCCAAGGGAATCTTTGGCCCCTTGGAGAAGCAGATGCTGGTCGGTGAAATGAACAATCCAACCCTTGTCCGGTTTCTTCCCGATTCCGTAAGTGGGATCTCCCAGGGCGCCGCCATCCCGTTTCTTCAAACAAGGGCCCTCGGCGTTGGAAACCACCGCCTGACCTTCACTGAAGACGGGTCCCTCTGGGTCGCAAAGACGCACCTTTCCTGGGCCGGGGGCGAGGGTTTGCTTCGAGTGCGCCTGAAAGAGAACGCCAGGTCGTTCCTCGCGGTTCAAGACGTGAAGCTCCTCGCGGATGGTTTTTCCCTGACTTTTACCGGGCCCGTGCAGAAAGAGAGCCTCAACGGTCTCAAGATCACCCGGCACACTTACAAATACCATGCTAACTACGGATCGCCCAAGGTCGACAGGAAGGAAGAGTCCTTCAAGATGAACCTGTCTGCCGACGGGTTGCATTGTATCCTGAGCCTTCCTGAACTGAAAGAGGGATACCTCTACACCCTCGACCTTCCAGGCGTCGTGTCGCAAGACGGAAACCCACTGCTTGGTGACAAGGTCTACTACACACTGCACCGTAAGAAATAAGATCCCTTGCGATCCAGACCGGGAAAACTCATCGCCATTTCCCGTCATCGCCGGGGCTGAACACATCTGTGCTAGAACTCTAGCATTCGCTCGCATATAGTCCCCGGATGCGGAGAATCTTCACCCGGTTCACCCTTCTCCTTCTGCTCGTTGGCGCCTGCTACGCCGGATGGACCTGGCGAGACCGGATCTTCTCGCTCACAGAGACACTCTTCCCTCCCCCCGGAAGCTCCGAACCAACCCCCGATCCCGAAACCTATACCGTCCTCTCTGACGATCTTGAAGCGCATCGCAAACGCCTGGGGCAGCGTTACCTCCAAGCCAGCAGCGAGACCGCGCGTATTGAAATTCTGGCACAGGCACGCGATCTTCTGGAGATGAGCCTCCCTCGCCTGATGCGTTGCTGGCTTGGGACTCCCTGGGATTTCAATGGAACAGCGCACGAACCAGGGGCCGGCAAGGTCGCCTGCGGTTACTTCGTCTCCTCCGTGCTGCAGGATGCTGGCTTTCGCGTCGAATGGGCCCCCCTCGCCCAGCAAGCCTCCCAGAACATCCTGGGCACCTTCATCCCTTCCGATAAAATGAAAATCCGGGTTGGAATGGACTACCATCAGTTTCTCTCCGAGGTCGAATCTTCCGGAACAGGGGTTTATATCGTGGGCCTCGACAGCCACGTAGCCTTTCTGGTCGTCACGAGCGGAGGGGAAATTCGCTTCATCCATTCCTCCGGAGCAAGTCCTTACTGCGTGATCGACGAATCCCGGGAGGAGGCCCGTGTCCTGCGTAGCTCGAACTACCGGGTTACAGGCAACCTGACCGCAAGCAAAGACGTGATCCGCAACTGGCTTCTGGGCGAGAAGTTCAAGACCCGGACCCTCTGACCCACAGCCGTATAACCCGGGAACTTGTAATTCAGCCTGTTTCCGGATCCTTGCCGAAGAGGGACATGCACTCCATCCGGGCCCGGGGTAGCCCGCCGCAAGCCCTCTCAAGGGCGGCTCCTGCATTCAACCCTTCGTGTCCAACCCCCAGAAGCTCCGCCAGCTGCCTCTCGTAGTGAAGAAGAGCCCGCCGGTCTGCCGGGAACTTTACCAGATAGCCCAGGGCCCGTCGTAACAGGTCAAACAACTCCGGGACCGGATGCTCCCGCTCCACCATCTTCTCCAAAAGCTGCCCGAAATACGAGGCCAGCATGGTTTCTGTATAGCCGCGCCGTATTTCGGCATGAAAATCAGCGACCTCCACCTCCTTCAGGATATGTAACTCGCTTTTCCTGCTCGGCACCCACACCAGATCCGCCTCCACAAAAAGGTCGAGCTTTCCTGCAAACGGGCTCCTTGGTCGCCGGGCTCCCTTGGCCACCGTCTTCAACAAACCGATCTCCTCGGTACACCAGTGAACAATCAAGCTCGTGTCGCCTAGCCTGGTAATCCTGATTACGATTCCCCGTGCCTTGTCCATCACCCAGATACTGATTGGACCCGGGGCCGACATCCTGTTGCGCCCCCATCAGAATAACTGCATCCTGCATCCCGGTAACAAGCTGCCCTCCAATCCATCTCTTTATTCAACCTCCCGGCCCTGCCGCCTCCTGTCAAGGCCCCGCTGGGAAGGGCGATTAGGCAACGGTTTCGATCGCCGCCGCCGCTCATCTCTGCTAGGGCATCGTATCTTCCGAACCGATGTCTGCGCTTGTCTCTCTTCTTGGAATCGCTGTTCTTCTCGGCATCGCAGTCGTTTTTTCTGCAAACCGACGCGCCATCCGCCTTCGTACCGTCATCGGAGCATTTCTTGTTCAGGCTGGGCTTGGGGCCTTCGTCCTCTTCACGGTCCAGGGCCAAGCCGTCCTCGGAGCTCTCTCGAGCCTGGTTCGGGCCATCATTGCGAGCGGGGATAAAGGCATCGCGTTCCTGTTCGGCTCGCTCGCGGAGCAGGATACAATGGGCTTCATCTTCGTAGTCAGGGTCCTTCCCGTAATCATCTTCTTTGCTTCGTTGATCGCAGTCCTCTACCACCTGAGAATCATGCCCTTTGTGATCCGCTTCCTTGGCGGAGCCCTCCGCAAGGCCCTCGGAACCAGCAGGGCAGAATCGCTCTCCGCTACCGCCAATATCTTCGTAGGGCAGACCGAAGCACCCCTCGTGGTGCGGCCCTACATTCCCCGCATGACCCGCTCCGAACTCTTCGCCATCATGGTGGGCGGGCTCGCATCCATCGCCGGTTCTGTCCTCGCTGCTTATGCTGGCATGGGAGTAAAGCTTGAGTATCTCCTCGCAGCTTCCTTCATGGCAGCACCCGGTGGATTACTTTTTGCCAAGATCCTCCTGCCCGAGAATGAAGTACCAGAGGAACACCTCCCCCGGGAGGACGAGGAAGATAAACCCGTCAACGTTCTCGACGCCGCCGCACAGGGAGCCTCCGCGGGCCTGAAACTCGCTCTCAATGTGGGAGCCATGCTCCTTGCCTTCATCGCGCTCATCGCTCTGCTGAACCTCGGCCTGGGGGCCATCGGAGGCTGGTTTGGTCACTCCGAACTCACTCTCCAGCAGATCCTCGGCATCATCTTTGCTCCCCTCGCCTGGATGCTCGGGGTTCCCTGGGAGGAAGCCAGCCGGGCGGGTAGCTTCATCGGCCAGAAAATCGTCCTCAATGAATTCGTCGCCTACAAGGCCCTGCTCGACGACGGAGGACTCTCCCCGCTCTCCGAAGGAATCGTAACCTTTGCGCTCTGTGGATTCGCAAACCTGTCCTCGATCGCAATCCTTCTCGGCGGGATCGGTGGAATGGCCCCCAGCCGCCGGAAGGACATCGCCCGCCTGGGACTGAAGGCCGTCTTCGCAGCATCCCTTGCCAACTTCATGAGCGCCGCGATCGCCGGCCTGTTCCTCTCCCTTAGCATGTAATCATGCCCAAGCCTCCTTCCAGAAAACCAATGATCGAGATTCTCCTCGCCCTTTCCGTCGGCCTCGCTGTCGGCATGCTGGTCACTGCCTTAAAGCTTCCGCTTCCCGCACCCCCGGCGATTGCCGGCGTAGCCGGCATCGTGGGAATTTATCTCGGGGGGCAGGCCTGGCCGCTGATCGCAAAGCTGTTTTCCTGAGAAACCGTCTACCCTGAAACCTGCCGTGATGAGCTACCTTCCCCAGGAAATCATTCGCCGCAAGCGGGATGGCAAATCCCTCAACCGCGAGGAAATCGATTTCTTTGCGGCAGGACTGACCAATGGTTCCATAAGCGATAGCCAGGCCGCAGCCTTTGCAATGGCCGTATACTTCCAAGGTCTCAGCCGGGAGGAATGTGTGGCTCTTACCCTCGCCATGCGTGATTCCGGGAACGTCTTGGAGTGGCAGGGCAACAATCTCGATGGCCCTGTCATCGACAAGCATTCCACCGGCGGAGTGGGCGACCTCATCTCCCTGGTACTCGGACCACTCCTCGCTGCCTGCGGGGGGTATGTCCCCATGATCTCCGGCCGCGGACTGGGTCATACCGGCGGCACCCTCGACAAACTGGAATCCATCCCGGGATACAACACTGCTCCCGGAAACTCTCTTTTCCGCGAAACAGTATCTACTGCTGGAGTAGCGATCATCGGCCAGACCGGCCAGCTCGCTCCAGCAGATGGGCGGCTTTATGCCATTCGTGACATCACTGCCACCGTGGAATCCATCGGCCTCATCACGGCCTCGATTCTCTCCAAGAAACTGGCAGCCGGCCTTGATGCTCTCGTCATGGACGTCAAGGTGGGCGATGGGGCATTCATGCCCACCGCGGAGAAATCGCGGGAACTGGCCCGAAGCATCGCGGAAGTTTCTACCGGGGCCGGCACACCCACCACCGCCCTGCTTACCGACATGAACCAGTGCCTCGCCAGTAGCGCAGGCAACGCGATCGAGGTCCGGGAAGCGATTGAGTTCCTCACCACCAGCTCCCGTAACCCTCGCCTCGAAACTGTCGTCCTCGCACTTGGGGCGGAAGTCCTCCTGACCAGCGGCCTGTCAGGATCCGAAAACGAGGCCTTCAGCTCCCTGCGCGAAGCTCTTGACTCGGGCCAGGCAGCCGAGCAATTCGCTCGGATGGTCTGCTCCCTGGGTGGGCCGGGGGATCTTCTCGAACGTCCCGAATCCCACCTCCCCCTGGGCCCAGTCACCCTGGAAGCCTGGCCAGCACAAAACGGCACCGTGACCACCGTAGACACCCGCGAACTCGGCCTCGTCATCGTCCGCCTCGGAGGCGGACGAACTGATCCCGGACAGGAGATCGACCACCGGGTGGGACTGGGCGAGGTCGCCTCTCTCGGCGCGAAAGTAGGACGCGAGCGACCACTCGCCATAGTTCATGCCGTCTCGGAGGAAGCCGCCCAACAGGCCGCCCGCGAAGTATGCGCCGCTTTCACGGTCACAGACAGGGCCCCGGAGACACTCCCCGCTATCTACGAACGAGTCGCAACCGGATGAAAAGAATCTGTCTCCTTGTCATGGATTCCTTCGGAATCGGGAGCGCTCCGGATGCGGCCTCCTTCGGAGGAGACGGTTTCTCTGACGAGGGAGCCAACACCCTTGGGCACATCGCCGAAACCCTTTCCCTTGCCGGCACGCCCCTGCAGCTTCCCAATCTCGCCCGGCTGGGACTGGTACACGCATTCCAGTCCCGGAACGGCAACCCACCTGCCGGCATGTCACCTCCGGGCCACCTCGATGGCTCCTGGGCATTCGCCCGGGAAATCAGTCCAGGCAAGGATACTACCAGCGGACACTGGGAAATCGCTGCTGTCCCCGTTCCCTTCGACTGGTCCTACTTCCCGAAGAAGGAGCCCTGCTTCTCCGTGGACCTGCTTGACCAGATCGAGGACCTCAGCGGGGTGAAGGGCTCACTCGGCAATTGCCACGCCTCGGGCACGGAGATCATCGCCCGACTGGGTGAGCAGCACCTCTCGACTGGCAGTCCCATCTACTACACCTCCGCCGACAGCGTCTTCCAGATCGCGGCTCACGAGGAATCCTTCGGGCTCGACCGACTCCTCAGGCTATGTCGCTGCACCCGCAGCCTGCTCGACGAAAGTGACCTCATGATCGGAAGGGTCATCGCCCGGCCCTTCCTCGGATCCGGTCCCGAGGATTTCAAACGGACCAGCAACCGTCACGATTTTGCAATCCCTCCCCCTGCTCCCACCGTTCTTCAGAAACTCTGCGAGGCGGGCGGCTCGGTTCTTGGCATAGGCAAGATCAGCGACATCTACGCTCACACTGGCATAAGCGAGGAAATCCGGGCCAGTGGTCACCCGACACTCTGGCAGGAAACCCTGGCCGCTCTCCAGCGAGCTGGAGAACACTCCCTCGTCATGACCAACTTCGTCGACTTTGACGCCCTCCATGGCCACCGTCGCGATGTCCTGGGTTACGGCCAGGCTCTGGAGGAATTCGATGCCGCCCTTCCAGCCCTCCTGGCGACTCTGGAAACCGAGGATCTCCTCATCATCACGGCGGATCATGGCAACGACCCCACCTGGCCCGGGACCGACCACACCCGCGAGGATGTTCCCATCCTCCTCTACGGCAAAGCGTTCCCCTCCGGGAACTTTCTCGGGGCGAGGGAAACCTTTGCAGACATCGGCCAGACCATCGCAGACTATTTCTCGTTACCACCCATGGCAAACGGCACATCCCTGCTCTAGCTTTCTTCTCCACCAGACCACTCTTCCTACGATGCCCACTCCTACCCCCCACATTGAAGCTGCACCCGGAGACTTTGCCTCCACTGTCCTCATGCCCGGTGACCCCCTGAGGGCCCGGCACATCGCTGAAACCTTTCTCGAGGACGCCCGACAGGTCAATGGGGTACGGGGCATGCTGGCCTTCACCGGCAGCTACCGGGGAACCTCAATCTCGGTGATGGGGAGCGGCATGGGGATTCCCTCCATCTCCATCTATGCAAGAGAGCTCTGGACCGAGTATGAAGTGGAAAGCATTATCCGGGTCGGGAGCTGTGGAACTTCCCACCATGAGGTCAAGCTACGTGACATCCTGGTCGGAATGGGTGCATGTACGGATTCAAAGGTCAACCGCAGCCGCTTCCGTGGTCACGACTTCGCTGCTGTCGCAGACTTTGCCCTGGCCCGGCAGGCGGTGGATGCCGCCGAGAAACTCAAGATCCCGGTCCGGACGGGCAACCTCTTCTCCGCAGACCTGTTCTACACTCCGGACCCCGGCATGTTTGATGTCATGGAGAACATGGGGGTGCTGGGTATCGAGATGGAAGCTGCAGGACTCTACGGCTGTGCCGCCGAGTGTGGTAAGCGGGCTCTCTCAATATGCACCGTCTCTGATCATATCAGAACTGGAGAGGCCACTACCTCCGAGGAGCGGCAGACGACCTTCAACGACATGATCAGGATCGCTCTCGAGGCGGTTTCCTGAATCTCGTTATCACAGAACCCCTGCAAGCTTCTTCACCCGCTGGAGCAGTATCCTGCCTCGCCGCTCACCTTCCGGGCTGATGACAAACGCTCCTCCGCTGCTGACCTGCAGGACACAATAGACACGGTGGGTGCCAAACTCCACCTCAATAAGGCTCACCTCCGCACGGAGGGTGACTCCAGGGCCAAACCATTCCCCAAACCTCTCCTGACCCACCGTATCACCCTCCCGCAGGAACATAAACCTGCCCCTCTGACCACTCCCAGGCAACAACTCGAAACCATCTGCCTGAAAAACAGTCATGATCGCTTGCTCAATATTGTAACGGGGAGCGAATTCAATCTTACGGGAAAGTCCTCCTCCGGGTTCCTCCCCTCCCCCTGTCGACCCACACCCGGTGACAAGCAGGAACATCAACAGGCCGGAGCCGAGGCAAAACACCCTTGGAAGCAATCCATTCACAGCGGGCATTGTGCATCGGATTTTCTGCGAATCAAGAGTGCCATCCGACAACTGGGGCAGGGAATCGCCCCCTCGAAAACAAGAGCGCCTTGACTCCCGATCTGTGATGCCGTAACTCCCGCTCACATGGCCGAGAACTCATTCAGCGACGACCTCCAGGCGCTCGACACCGCGGCCCTCAAGGGCCGCTTGTCGGAACTCCGGAGGTACCTTTGACGTCCCTGGACTGGAAAAAACCATTGCCACCATCGAAAAGAAGATGGAGGCCCCGGACTTCTGGAATGACCAGAATACGGCCCAGCAGACCGTCAAGGAGGCCAGCCGTCTCAAGGGCAGGCTGCAACCCTTCCTGAAGCTTGAGGAACGTCTGCAGAACGTCGAGGCAGGTATTGAACTGGCCCGGGAATTTGACGATGCCGACTCTGCCAGAGAGGCCGCTGAGGAATTCAGGGCCCTTGATGCGGATATTGATTCCTTCGAGCTGGTGACCCTGCTCGACAGGCCCACGGACCCGAGTAACGCCTACCTTTCCATCCAGGCCGGCGCGGGCGGCACGGAGGCCTTCGACTGGGCCCAGATGCTGCAGCGCATGTACATGCGCTGGGCGGAAAGCCGGGGTTTCAAGGTTACCGTAACTGATGAGCAGGAAGGAGAGGGGGCTGGTATCTCAAGCGCATCCCTGAAGATCGAGGGAGAGTATGCCTACGGCTACCTGAAAAATGAACGCGGAGTACATCGACTGGTGCGCATCTCCCCCTTCGATGCAGCTGGCAAACGCCATACCTCCTTCGTCGCGATCGACTGCACGCCGGAAATCTCCAATGACATCAATATCGAGGTTCCCGAGAGTGACGTGGAGATTCAGACCACCCGCTCGGGCGGGAAGGGCGGGCAGAATGTCAACAAGGTGGAAACTGCGGTCATCCTGAAACACACACCCTCTGGTATCCTCATCCGATGCACCCAGGAGCGCTCCCAACTGCGCAACCGTGAACTGGCCTGGGAACTCCTCAAGGCCAAGCTCTACCAGATCGAGGAAGACAAGCAGAAGGCGGAGGCTGACCGCACCTACGGGGAAAAGGGGGAAATCGGGTTTGGCAGCCAGATCCGCTCCTACGTCTTCCAGCCCTATCAGATGGTCAAGGACCTCAGGACAGGACATGAAACCGGCAATATCCAGGCGGTCATGGATGGAAGCCTTGATGGATTCATCGAGGCCATGCTCCGGGGGCGGGAGAAGTCCTGACCCCCCATCCGATTGGAGGTTGGCTCCCGGGGAAAATCTGTTAGCCTTAGGGTCCGATGAAACAATTCTGCTACCTTTTCCTGCTCCTCGCCTGTCCTGCCCTTGCGGATGTCGAATGGCGTAGCTTTGAGAATGCGGACAAGACAAAGTCGTTCGTGGGACGCCTGGTCGGATACGAACCCACCCGGAAAAAAGTTACGGTTCAGAAAAAATCAACTCTGCGCCCGGTATCCTTCAACGTAGCCCTGCTTTCAGAGGAACACCGGAAGTTTGTCGAGGAGCGTGCCGTCGAGCTGGAGGCCGCTGGCGGTCTCCGTATGGTGTTCTTTGAAAACGTCCAGAAGCTAGGCAGCAAGCGCAGTGGGGATACCAGAACCAGCAACTACAACGGGGGCTACAAGATCGAGATCAGGAACTTCCTGCGGAGAGCCATCCAGGACGTATCGGTCGAATACATCGTCATTTATCGCAAGGATTCAACGAATGGGAACGGCACCAGGGCTATCAAGAAAGGTTCCAAGGATCTTACCGCGCTGATACCCAACTATGACGAGAATATCATCATCGATGGCATTCCCCTCACGAGTTATTACAAGGCTGGCTCGGTCACCGCGGTAGCGGGGTCTACATGATGTCGAGGTGGTGGCGCGGTCAGCGCCACGAGGTCACAAAGAAGCCGCGATGCTCTCATCGGTTGTATCGCCAGGATCAAGGTTGGCGGCAAGGTGGTGAAAACAGAAGCCTCGAGCGCCGATGTCCTTCGGCAGTACAGTGACGCCTTCGGGACCCCCGGTGGATAACCGGAGCAACTCCGCTCCCTGGTATAATGGGACATCCGTAACCTAGCGGAAGGATACGTCCTGATCGGTTGCCACCAACTTGCCCCAGAGTTGCTGGGGAGACTCCCCGGGCGCGGTCATGACGAAGTGGGGAGAATGCTCTCTGCCCAATCCCAGCTCTTCCACGAAATCGAAAAAGAGATCCCTTAATCCATCGCGTACGACCGGATCAGAATTCGCCGGCAGAAGAAAGAGAAGCGCCCGCTGGCCTTCCTCATGGGAATTGCTGAGGAGTGTGTGCGGCGGCAGCAACTCGAGAAGGTCGCAAAAAGACCCGGCAGGGTCTACCCCCTCACCAAAATTGAAGGGGACACGCACAAGGATGGACGGTATCGCATACTTGTCGTGGGTGACCACCGCAGTCTCCATCGCAGCATAAAATTCCAGCTGGCTGATCGAGCGCTGGTCAACCTCGTCATGAACCGTACGGCCATAAGCTCCGCCAGCCCGGTCACACATCGACTTCATCACGTCAAAGGTTCCGGAGGTGATTCTCTCCAGGGGAAGGTCCTGTAATATCAACACGTGGGACGTTCGCCTGTCAGTGCCGCTGATCGGGTAGGCAGCCAGATATCCTGGCTTGCTCGAAGGGGGGCTCTCGAGAAGAGGCTTCTGAACCAGGAAACACTTTCGCTCCAGGGCCTCCGATACGATCTGGTGATCATCAGCCACCAGATATCCGGGGAAGCGTGCGGACTTCCCCACGGAAGCGACCCGGACAAGGGTGGAAGACTTGGACCCCGCAGGAAGCTTATAAACGGCCACGCTGGTCGCACCAACTGTCCGCGACAAGGCATTCAGAAGATCCTCCGGGATAAATTCATCAGAGGATTCCAGCAGATCGGCCAGCCCCTCATCCAGAGACCCTCCATGGTCTCCCTGAAGTTCGAGCCTTTGCTGAAGGTCCTGACGGGAAAGAGCCAGTAGCTCACGATCGGCCTGACCCCGCCGGTTCTCCCTCCTCAGGCAATCCCTTTCTGCCTTCAGATCCGCTTCGCGCCGACGCAGGCCCTCCGAAACACCACCAAGGAGACCCCCGAGAAAGGGAAGGGCCAGCACAGCATAAGCGTGCTCGGCGAAATTTATGCCCTGTCCCGCCAGATGTCTCCCCGCGACAAGGAGCAGAGCGATAAGCACCCCTGCCCCAAATCCGGAGGCAACCCCGTAACGAAGCCCAAACAGGGCCGGTAGGATGAGCCACGGGGTGGGATTGACGGACAACCAGCCGGGATCAGCCGGGGCAACCATCCAGTTGACCAGGGCCATCAGTCCACACAAGGCGGCGAAGCGCGGGAGAACGTGTCCTAAATGGAATTTTCCGGCGCGAGAACCGGAATCATGAAAGAGGGTAAGGGTCTGGGTAGACATCGGGGAACAGCGGACAAGGGTGACGTTCAGTTCCTCCGGGGCAGAGGCGCTGTGAACAAGGTCCTTCAGCTAACCGGACTACCTCTGTGTATCCAAAAGGAAATTTAGAAATGAAATTAAGGGACCTTGATATCTGGGTTTTCCCTTCTGTTTTCATTTTCAGGAACTATCCCGGAATGCCTTCCAGCCAAATTACATCAGATGCTTGGGCAGAGCCTCGGAACTAGGAATAAAATGCCCTCCTCCCAAGAACCCCAGCCCGGTCTATTCGGGGAGAGGGTCCCCACCACGGTCTTTGACTTCTCCTGAAAAGACAGCCTGACTCTTTATTCGTGTAACTACGAAAATCAGGAAAACTTGGATCAAGCCTTCGGCCTGGAAGTTCAGTTCCCTTTACCAAAAATCACTGACGCGAGCCAGGGACTACTTCCAGCGCCACCTTCTTGCCTTTACGTAATACCGTGATCTTCACCTTTTCGCCCACCTTGAGGGATTCCAGCACGTAGGTGTAGTCGTAGATATTCTTAACCTCCTTGCCGCCAACATTAACCACCACATCTCCTCCCTTGATCCCTCCCTTGTCAGCCGGGCCCCCTTTTGTGGCTCCCGAAAGTTTGACCCCCACGACATCCCCCTGAGAGTAATCGGGAACCGTGCCCAGATAGGCGCGTAGGTTGGCACGCCTCCCTTGTCCCTCAGGACGCTCCACCTTGACGTAGTCAGGGGCCGCATCAGCGGCCGCCAATCCCCGGGCAACGAGGGACATGAACCGCGTCACGCGCTCCGTCCCGGGATAGTTGATCTTGTCAGCGGTATCCCTTGGAGTGTGATAATCATCATGAGCACCGGTAAAGGCGTTAAGGATAGGGACCTCCCGCAGGTAGAAGGACGTCGCATCAGTCGGCAGGTAGGCGTCACTCTGGGTCTTGATTGGCAGCCCTATGGGAACGTTGCGCTGCTCAATGACCTGCGGCCAGATTGAACTCGACCCGGTCCCCTGAAGGACAAGAGCGTTTTCAAGGCGTCCCACCATATCCATGTTGAGATTAGCGGCAAAAACCTCATTCAGCTTGGCGTCCACATCGCCCTTGAGCTTCCGGGCCACATCCTTGACGAAGCGGGAGGAGCCAATCAACCCAATTTCCTCACCAGACCACGCCGCAAAGAGAACATCACGCTTGAGCTTGAGTTTACCTGCTTCCTGCTGAGCGGAGAGATACTGGGCAATTTCGAGGAGGGCCGCTACGCCTGAGGCATTATCATCGGCCCCATAGTGGATCTCCCTCGCCTCCTTGCCGGTAGCCCTCGATCCGCCTCCATGAGCTCCGAGGTGATCCACATGAGCCCCGATAATAAGCGCCGGGCGCCCACTGGCTTCCGGAGCCCTGGCGGCCAGCCGCCCCACCACATTCCTTCCGGTGCGTTTCTGCTGGAGAATATCGATACGGGCCTTGAGAGAGGCTTTGGGAACCTTGATCCCCATCATCATCTCTCCCTTGTCGAGGGCGGTCTGAATCTCCTTGAGATTCTCTCCGGTCGCGGCCACCAGTTTTTCTCCGATCTCACTACGCAGCGAAAGAGCCGCAATCCCGGAATCTGCCATGGAAGCATCGTAACTCAATCCTACCAGTTCCTCCCGCACCTCCGTGTTCGGGCCTGCTACAAAGATAATTCCCTTCGCCCCTTTTTGCCGCGCCGTCATGGCCTTGTAACGCATGCTTGAATAGCGGGCGAACTGCCGACGGCGCTCCGCACTCACATTCTCGGGCATGAAGCGAAGGACAAGTACCCACTTGTCCTTAACCGCCAGATGGTAATAGCTGGAATACATCGCGGTCTTGGCCCCATCCGCACCTACCTGCCCTTTCGGCATCTCAATCCCGTAACCTGCAAAAACAATTTCCTCAGCCTTGATCTCCCCCAGCTGGGAAAAGGACAGAGGGCGCCAGTCCTTGTCAACTTCCAGAGTCTGCGCCTCATCCCCCATCTGCAGCACGAGATTGTTCTTCTTCCCGAGATCCACCCCCGCCGTAAACTCAAAGGGATGGAAATACCCCTCAGAAAGAAAGGGCTTCAATCCAAACTTCTGAAAAGCCCGGGCCACATAATCCGTAGCCTTTCGCTCACCCGGAGTGCCAGTCATCCGGCCCTCGAGTTCGGGGCCAGCCAGATACTCAATGTGGTGACGCAGATCCTTCTGATCGACCCTTGCCGTAGTGGCCGCCAACCCTGCGAGCGCCTCGGACGAAAGCTCGGGACCAGAATCCTCCGTGCGCGGCGGAGACGTCCCCCGAACGGGGGCAGCAGCAAGCAGCTCAAGAGCCGCTTCATGATTCCAGCCTGCCAGGAATATCTGTGACCCCTTCTGGCCAGACCGCTTGCTGGTCCACGCCAGACGCTTACCGTCAGGGGAGAAGGCGGGTAAGCCATCGAATCCGTCCGTCCAGGTTACTCGAACCGGTTCCCTCGATCCGGTGGAATCGACCAGGTAGAGCTCGAAATTAGCGAATCCATTAAGATTCGTTGCGAAGATGAGATAATCGCCACTCGGGTGAAAATAGGGAGCCCAGGACATCGCCCCGAGGGATGTCAACTGCTGCTCCTTCCCTCCCTGAATATTCATGCTGTAGATCTCAGCCTGGTCTCCTTCCCGGTTGAAACGGCGCCAGCAGACCTTTGTTCCATCCGCATTGAAAAATGGTCCTCCATCATAACCGGGCTCGTCCGTAAGGCGTTTCACGTTGGAGCCGTCTGCATCCATCAGGAAGAGATCCATCAGGAAGGACGGGTTGAGCTTGAACCACTCCCGGTCCTTTTCACTCAGGGAGGCAGCCTCAGCGTAACCGAGACGATTGGACCCGAAAACCACCTTGCTCCCATCGGGCGAGTAGGCTCCTTCAGCATCATACCCCGGTGCCTTCGTCAGATTCCGGGACTTCTTCGTTTCAAGATCATATTCGTATATTTCGTAGAAAGGATCGTAATCCCAGGAGTAACGCTTCTCCTTGCCTTCTGCCCGGCGCCTCAATTCCTCCTCCTGCTTCTTTCTCGCATCGGGATCACCGTGGGTAGAGGCGAACATGACCTTCTTGCCCCCGGGATGAATCCACGCACAAGTCGTCTTGCCGTGCCCCGGTGAGATGCGCTCGGTGTCGCCCGTCTCCAGATCAAGCAGATAGATCTGGAAGAAGGGATTGTCCTTCTCCCGTTCACTCTGAAAAATCAGTTTTTTCCCGTCCGCACTGAAATAACCCTCCCCGGCCCGCTTGCCCGCAAAGGTCAGCTGCCGGACAGAGCTCAGAAGGCGGCCTTCGTTCTCCAACACATCCTCCGCGAGGACTGCTGCGTTCAAAGTTAGGACGAGGGAAATCTGGAGGGAGAGAGTTCTCATGTCGTGCAAACCTAATAGAATCATGCTCCTCATACGTCAAATACACGCTCGGAATTGCTTTTCCCCCGAAATTCCTCAATGAGGGGCGCCGCCCATGCGCATCGATATAGTCACGCTCTTTCCCGAAATTGCCCTCTCCCCCCTCGGAGAGAGCATTCTCAGGCGGGCTCAGGAGGCTGGGATCGTGGAAATCCATGCCCATGACCTCCGGTCCTGGGCCCGGGACAAGCACCGTAAAACGGATGACTACCTTTGTGGAGGAGGCCAGGGCATGCTTCTCAAGCCTGAGCCTCTCTTCGCCGCAGTCGAGGACCTGCGAAGGGAGGAGACCCGCGTAGTTCTGGCCACTCCCCAGGGAAAACCCTTCAAACAGGACGATGCCCGCCGATTGACCGGCTTTGGCCACATTCTCTTCCTCTGCGGACATTACGAGGGCGTGGACCATCGGGTAATCGAGGAACTGGTCGATGAGGAAATCAGTATCGGGGACTACGTCCTGACCAACGGGGCCCTGGCCAGCGCCGTAATCTGCGACGCTGTAGTCCGCCTCCTTCCCGGCGCCCTTGGCGACGAAAGGTCGTCGGAGGAGGAGTCCTTTTCGGATCCAAATCTTCTGGAATCACCAGCCTACACGAAACCCGCCGATTTCAGAGGGCTCAAGGTCCCCGACGTACTCCTTTCAGGGCATCATGCCGAAATCGAGGAATGGAAGCGAAGGAAAGCCCTGGAGCGCACCCGTAGCAATCGCCCCGACCTCCTTGGACCTGAAACCGGCGAGGGCTGATTACGATAACAGACAACCACCCTGCCTTCCCCTTCCGGAGTTTCGCTCTCGCCACTGCTCATCGCTCACTGCTACAAACGATCATGCACAGCATGACCGGATTTGGGCGGGGAACCCATGCTACTGAACATGTCGTCATCCGGGTAGAGGCATCCTCGGTCAACCGTAAGCAGGGCGAGGTTCAATTCTTCATGCCCCGCGATCTTGCCGAACTGGAGCCCGGCCTTCGCAAACGCGTTCTCAGCCGCATCACCCGGGGCAGGATCAATATCAACATCAACCTTGAACATCCCAGCGACACGGGGGACGGCATTAGAGTCGACAGGGAAAAGGCGCTGGCGCTGCAGGCCGCCTTCGAAGAATTATCAGGATTACTTAACCAGGAACTCTCTCCCCGGGCCACGGACTACCTCAGGGCCCCTGATGTCCTTGTCTTCGGCGAGGACTACCAGATCGAGGAGATCCAGACTGCCCTGCAGCCAGCTCTCGATGAGGCTCTCGACAACCTCGCCAGCATGCGGGCTGAGGAGGGCGCCGACCTGAAGATTGAACTCGACCGCATCCTTACCATCCTTGAAAGCCTCGTCCGGGAGATAGAGGAACATTCCCCTTCCGTCGTTGTCGGACATCGCGAAAACCTGCTCCGCCGACTTCGTGATGCAGGCTTGGAACTCGACCCCGGGGACGAAAGGGTTCTCAAGGAAATTGCCCTATTTGCCGACCGGTGCGAAATCACCGAGGAGCTTACCCGCCTGCGCTCGCACTTCCGGAAGTTCCGCGACTACATGCAGGACTCCGGAGTGGTGGGACGACCCATGGATTTTCTCTGTCAGGAAATCAATCGTGAGCTGAACACCATCGGGTCAAAGGCTAACGATGCCACCCTCGCCCAGGCTGTGGTGAATGCCAAAACGGAACTCGAAAAGATCCGCGAACAAGTGCAGAATATCGAATGAGTTTCCCGCGACCAGCAGGCAAACTCCGGTCGAGGCAGCACGCATTCCGGAATCGAAGCCCTCTCTGACAACGATGCACCTTCCCCCCCTCCGGCATCTCCCTCCCCTTGATGAAGGATTCCTACCCGCCGTTATCTGGAACAGGGCCTACAGGAAACAGGTGGAAGCCGAACCAGCGAGCCACGACCTGCATCTTGCCCTTACCCGCAGAGATGGCACAACCTTCCGCCACAGCCTGCGTATCCTTCCCCATGAGGGGAAAAATCTGGAACTCAACCGCAAATATGTAGAGCGCACGTTCAAATTCCTCCTGTGGATGAAGGGCGGCAGTCAACTCAGGGTAGCAGGCAACGACGCTGTGGCTGCCCTGCTCGGTGAAGTATACTCAGAAAGTGGAAGCCGCTCCTTTGACAGGGATATCGTGGGACGAGGGATCTTTGATGAACCCATCACCGTTACACCCTGTCAACTGGAGGAACTGCCCCCCGCCTCTGAAGAAAACGTGAAACTCGGGCGCAATCTCGATGGGTGCCGGATTGGATTTGATCTCGGCGGATCAGACCGGAAGGCCGCCGCCCTCATCGACGGGGAAGTGGTGTTCTCCGAGGAAATCCCATGGGATCCCTACTTTCAATCCGATCCGCAGTATCACCTGAACGGAATCAGGAACACCCTGCGGCGGGCAGCGGACCATCTCCCGCGGGTGGATGCGATCGGTGGATCCGCAGCCGGGGATTACATAAACAACGAAGTCCGGATCGCTTCCCTCTTCCGGGGCATCAAGGACCGGGCGGTCTTTGAAACGGAAGTCCGGCCAATCTTCCACAGGCTGCAGAAAGAGTGGGGAGGAATCCCCTTCACCGTCATCAACGACGGAGAAGTAACGGCGCTGGCTGGCTCAATGAGTATGAATGCCAATGCGGTCCTCGGCATTTCAATGGGCACCTCCCTCGCAGCTGGATACTGTACCCCCGGGGGACACATTACTCCCTGGATTAACGAACTCGCCTTTGCTCCCATTGACTATCGAGACAATGCCCCCAGGGATGAGTGGTCCGGTGATATCGGATGTGGGGTCCAGTATTTCTCCCAGCAGGGGGTTGCGCGACTGGCATCCTCCGCTGGATTTGAGTTCGGGGAGATGGCATTCCCTGAGCAACTGGTGGAGGTCCAGAAGGCGATGGAACAGGGTCATGCCGAAGCGCGCCGGATCTACCAGACGGTCGGGGTATATTTCGGTTACAGCATCGCACACTATGCTGAGTTCTACGATATCAGGAACCTCCTCATCCTGGGGCGGGTGACCTCCGGGTCAGGTGGTGAACTGATCCTGGAAAAGGCCGCTGAAGTATTGCAGGATGAGTTCCCGGAATTAAACGACCGGATCACCATGACCACTCCAGATGAGAAGATGAAACGCCACGGCCAGGCCGTGGCCGCTGCCAGCCTCCCAACCCTAGCTCCCTGACCCTTCTGGTTCCCATGAACCTCTCCAATCCCAGCGCCTCTATCTACGTCCCGTCCGGAGAACCACCTGAGGTTGCGCTTCCCAGGATCACCCACCTCGGGATTGGCGCCCACCAGGACGATCTGGAATTCATGGCCTTCCACGGCATCGAAGCCTGTTACCGTCAGAAGGAACAATGGTTCGGAGGCATAACCTGCACCAATGGCGCCGGAAGCTCCCGCACCGGTCTCTACCGGGACTATTCCGACGCCGAGATGTGCGAAGTCCGCCGCCATGAACAGGAGCAGGCCGCCATGGTCGGAGAATATGCCGCCATGATCCAACTCGATTATGCGAGCAGTTCCGTGAAGGATGCCTCGAACCCTTCCCCTGGAGAGGATCTGCAGGCCATTCTGGAAGCAACCAGGCCCGAGGTGATCTACACCCACAACCTGGCAGACAAGCATGCTACTCACATAGCGGTCACTGCCTCAGTATTGAAGGCACTCCGCTCACTCCCACCCGAAGCACGCCCGCAACAGGTTCTCGGTTGCGAAGTCTGGCGAGGATTGGACTGGATGCTCGACACGGACAAAACCCTGCTCGATGTCAGTGAGCGCCCCAATCTGGCCGCAGCCATCGGCGGAATTTTCGATTCCCAGATTGCCGGGGGTAAACGCTACGATCTCGCAGTTCAGGGAAGACGACTGGCCAATGCCACCTTCTTCGACTCTCACTCGAGTGACGATGCGGAACAACTCTGGTTTGCCATGGACCTCACCCCGCTGGTCAATGACCCCGACCTCGATCCCGTCGAATTTACCACCGCCTTCATCCGCAGGTTCGAGGAGGACGTCCGCGATTCCCTCCGAAACTATTTCTGATGCCAGGAACAAAACCTTCGGATTCCCCGGCACCTTACCTCATTTGGGTTCGCTTCAGACTCCCTCCAGGGCAAAGGCCCTTTGACACTGCCTCAAAATCCGCCATTTTGATCTTCCGTTCTCCTTAACTCCCCCGCGGTCAATGCGATCCCCCTCCGCTTCTTTCCTTGCCGCTGCTTGGGCCCTTGCAGCCTGTGCGGGGACGCTTCTGGCAACTGGCCTGGAAAACGGGGAGGTTCAGGCCAACGCACAATTCCTCTCGGGGGGTGCTGCCGTAGGAGCCGAGCAGGAGCTCTCCATGGAGGTTCGTTCTCCCGGAGCCAATCAATTCCCGCCCCTCCCCAACGCCGCCCCGGCTCTCGCCCGGATTAACGCCACCATGCCGTCCATCACGCATCTGGCTACTGCAGGATCAAACAGCGATCTCGGCCAGTTCAATTCAGCAGCACAAACCCTTGTGGAATATGTCGACAACCTGATCGTTACCGCGGAGGGCGTCTCACCAGGGACTGACCTGATTGTCTCCGTGGCCTGGGATGTCTCGGGACAAGTTTCGTTCAATGCCCCTGACCGTATCCGCACGCGGAGCAGGCTTCTGCTCGATGCTGCCGGCATCGACCTCGATCCTGACCCCGATGCCCCTGATCCCCCCCGCCAGAAATGGGCCCGGGACTTCTCAAACTACGACGAGAATGTTGCCAACGAATTCGGGCAGGTGACCTTCGAGTTTCTCATACAGGCGGAAACTCCGCACCCCGGGAACATCCGCCTCCGCAGCGCTGCCGGAACGCTGGTCGGAGGACCGGGATCGAGCTTCACCGGAAACTACAGCTGCCAGGCCAGAGGCGAGCTTACGGCTGCCCTGGTGGGTGTCATCGATGTAAGGACAGGGGCCGGTCAAACCCTCTATCGCTGGAATACCAACGCCCAATCCGGACTTGATTATGGCTTCCGTGATGATGAGCCGCCAGCCGCCCCTCCCATAACGGCAGGAAACTCGCCAGCCGGAAGCGAGTTCACAGCCCTGTCCTGGAGCTCCCGCGAGAATCACCACTATTTCGTCGAGGCCAGCATCGACAATAAAAATTGGGCGCTCCTCACCGAGGTGGCCGGCACCGGGGACGTCGTCAACATCAACGTGATCCGCGACCCAAAGGTCACGGCATACCGCCTCCGGGAATTTTTCGGGAGCGGCTCAACGGACCACACCATACGCCCGCCAACCCTCTATGTCTTCAAGCAAGAGGCCGATGGATTGAAAGTCCGCCTCGCCTGGAACACGCACCCGGGGGAAATCTACCAGCTCAATGAGGTGCTGCCAGATGGAAGTCTTTCCCCGACCTTCGCTGCTATCGGAGATGGAAGTGCAATCTGGTTCGATTTCCAGCCCTCCACCCCCGGACGGATATTCCAGGTAAGCGCCATCCGGAACTGAATCAGGACTGCCCCCGGCCCCGGACGGCTTGTCATGCCATGAACTGGGCTGCCTCTCTGGCAAAATAGCTCAGAATCACGTCTGCCCCCGCACGCTTGATCCCGGTCAGACTCTCCATGACCACGGCTTTTTCCTCCAACCAGCCTGCAGCACTTGCGGACTTGATCATGAGATATTCCCCACTGACCTGGTAGGCAGCCAGTGGGAGGGTGGTCTCATCCCGCAGGGCTGCAATTACATCAAGATAGGGCCCCGCTGGCTTGACCATGATCATGTCCGCCCCTTCCTCCTCATCGAGCAGGAGCTCCCGGACTGCTTCCCTGACGTTGGCAGGATCCATCTGGTAGGTCTTCTTATCGCCATCCTTCGGAGCGGAATCGAGGGCCCCGCGGAAAGGCCCATAATAGGCCGAGGCATACTTGGCGGTATAACTCAGAATGGAAACCCCCTCAAAGGATGCTCCATCAAGAGCGGCCCGGATGGCACCCACTCTCCCGTCCATCATGTCACTGGGGCCCACCATGTCAGCCCCAGCTTCAGCATGGCACAAAGCCTGCCTGCAAAGCACTTCCACTGTCTCGTCATTAAGAATTTTCAGGGCCCCATCCCCTCCGCGCTGCACAAGACCGTCCTGCCCGTCTGAGTTGTAGGGATCAAGGGCCACATCCGTAATGACCACCAGGGAAGGATGCGCCGCCTTCAAGGCCTGAATGGCGCGTGGCACCAGCCCGTCAGGGTTGGCACACTCCTCCGCTCCAGGAGTCTTCAACTCCCCGGCAATCGCGGGAAACAGAATCACGGCGGGAATCCCCAGGGCGTGGGCCTCCCCCGCCTCCCTTACAAGGCCGTCGAGTGACCATCGCCGACATCCCGGCATGGAAGCGATCTCTGTATCGCTGCCGTCGTCATGGATAAAAAGGGGATAGATCAAGTCCCCCGGGGTGAGGACGGTTTCCCGCACCATTGCTCGAATGGCCGCGGACTTGCGATTTCGTCGGGGGCGCTGGTATAGGTTCATGAGGGTCTCCTAGAGTGGTTTCAGTTCGTATCCGTTCTGTCCATCTTTCACGGACCATCCCAGTTTATTCAATTCATCACGAAAAGCATCCGCTCCGGCCCAGTCCTTTTCGATCCGCGCCTGCTGACGCTTCTCAGCCAGAGCAACCACCTCGGAGGGAGCCTCTGGAACCTCGGGTTCCGGCAACTGTAAACCAAGAGCGGCAAGAACCGCATGAAATCCAAGCCAGTTCACCAGCGGGTCCCCTTCAACCGCAGCTACCCGCAATCCCTTGAAGAGCTGTCCCAGTCCCTCTGCAGTGTTCAGGTCCTCATTCAGGGCTGCAAGGGCCGGAGCAAACACCCCCAGGCTCTCCAACCTGCAGAGCTCGCGGTAGGAAGGCGGCTTCTCATCCTCCCTTCCAGCGGCCTGGGCCAGAAGAGCCTCTGACCGGGTAAGCTTGCCAAGGGCCTCCCTCGCCGCATGGAGTCCATCAAAAGTGAAATTGAGCTGCTTACGGTAATGGGCACTGATGAGAACGTAGCGCACCTCCATCGCGGTGGCCCCCGGGCCCCGCTCGATATCCTCAAGGGTGTGAAGGTTATTGAGTGACTTCGACATCTTCTCCCCATCGACCATCAGAAAGCGCGGGTGAAACCAGGCCCGGGCAAAATGCCCTCCACAGGCACAGCGTGACTGGGCAATCTCATTTTCATGGTGCGGGAACTTGAGATCCTCCCCTCCGCTGTGGAGATCAAAGCTCTCCCCAAGATACTTGAAGCTCATCGCGGAACACTCCAGATGCCACCCGGGGCGCCCTTGTCCCCAGGGGCTCTCCCAGTAATTTTCGCCATCTTCCGGACGCCTGGCTTTCCAGAGGACGAAGTCGGACACACTGTCCTTCTCATATTCGTCGGCATTGGCCCTTCGGTCCTGCGTCCTCCCCAGCTCAAGCTCCTGCTGGTCCAGACGGGCCAGTTTGCCGTATTCCGGAAAGGACGCGATCCGGAAGTAGACCGATCCGTCATCAGAAGAATAGGCATGTCCTTTCTCGACCAGGGCCTCAATCATCTCGATCTGCTCGGGGATATGCTCCACCGCACTGGGCTCAATATGAGGCTTGAGGCAATTAAGCGCCTCACAATCCCTGTGAAACCGCTCAGTCCATTTCCGGGTGAATTCTGAAAGTGACATCCCCGCGGCCTGCGAGTCACGGATGGTCTTGTCGTCGACATCCGTAATATTTCGAACATGCCTTGTTCTCAGCCCGCTGACCTCCATCACCCGCCGGAAAACGTCATTCAACACAAAGGTGCGGAAATTCCCTATGTGAGCCGGCCCATAAACCGTGGGCCCACAGCAATAAAAGCCGAAGACCTTACCGTCAGCAGGCTGCAATTCACGCATCTCGCGCGTCATTGTGTCGAACAAGCGCACGCCGTGCTCTAACGGCGGGACCCGCCCTTCGCAAGCCTCAGCTTCCGAGTTCCCCGAGAACCACAATTCCCGGAAACAGGTCCTGCCTGCGGGAAGACCGCAAAACACCACCTTGAGAACGGCCCTGCCATGGTGCACATTCAGGCGTGGCCGGGCAAAAGAAAGCAATGTTCGCTCCGGAACAGAAACGAGCCCTCCTGATCGGTTTCGGGCTCATTCTGGCTGCATCCGCCATCCTGCTTCTAATCTGGTTGGGCATGTTCCTGCCAGGATTTGCGGGCGAGGTATTCCGGAAACTCGCCGGGATGATGTGGACGCCCATCATTATCGACTGCTCCCTCTTCCTGCTCGGGATCATCCTGGTCCTCTCGCTCAACTGGTTCATTCGTAGCAGGCAGGGCGACGAATACGTCTATCTCGAACAAGTGAATGACCCTCCCGAAGGGCTCCCCGACAGGGCACGCTCTGCTATCTTTCGAGAGGCCCCCGAGTCACAGGGGATTCAACCCGGCCTCGCAGCCATCGAAGGAGCCCTTGAACTTAATGATCTCTCCGAAGCAACTACGCTCCTCTTCGAACTGCCTTCAGATCAATTGGAACACCCCGAGGTACTTGCCCTGAGAATTACCCTTTCTCGACGCAAGGGTCACAACGCCAAGGCTAACGAACTCCTTGAACTTCTGCGGGTCAAGTCTCCCCGGCACCCCCTCTGCGAGGAACAGACGCCACTTGATCCGCCTCCTGGGGGTTGAGCTTCTCTCCGCATCTGCGACAGAACTTGGCATCGATGAGATGCCCATGGACTCCGCAGGAGGGACAGGCATGAGTTGTCTCGTCCCGGCGGTTCATGGCCGTGAGGGTCTCTCCCACGACAATCCCGGTAGGCACCGCGATAATACAATATCCGATCAGGACACAGAATGCCGACAGGAGCCTGCCCTCCACCGTCTGGGGATAGAGATCCCCATAGCCGAGGGTCGTTACAGTCACGATCGCCCAGTAGATGCTGACAGGGATATTGGTGAACTTACTACCTGCTTGTCCCGATTCGAGGAGATACGCCAGCGTTCCCATGATGGTAGCAAGCGCCACCATTGCGAAAAAGAAGACCATGATCTTACCGCGACTGGCCATCAACGCTTCCCAGATGTGCTCAGCCCCCTTAAGCCCTCTGACCATCTTGAGCACCCGGAACATTCGCAGGAACCGCAGGGTTCGGGTTACCACAAGCGATTGGCTCCCCGCCAGGAAAATAGCCAGGAACATCGGAACCCAGGAGAGAAAGTCGATCACCCCCCAGAAACTGAAGATGTACTTGGCAGGCCGCCGAACAACCCAGATCCGCACAAAATACTCAGCCATGAAAAGAATGGTGAAGCTCCATTCGGCAATCTTGAGGGCTCCTCCCCAGCGAGCCGAAACGGAGTCGATACTTTCCAGCATGACCGCCACCACACTGAGCCCAATCGCCCACAGGAGCAGGATATCGAAAGCTTTGCCGGCCTTGGTCTCGGCCTCAAAAATTATTCTCCAGATACGCTCACGGGTTTCGCTGCGCATGGGTGGAGCAGACTCCTTGGCCATCTCGCCGACTATAGCAGGTTCCTCTCTGGCTTGGAACCCACATTCCAGCCTGACGGTCAAAGGAGTCGAGAACCTGGCCCTGCCCGTTAAACAGGGCGCAGGACCAGCATCCCTGGCATTCAATCACCCCGGCCCAGGACATCCCGCACCTGGTCTACCGAACGACGGTTATACTCATCATCACTCATGACCGGTGGCTGTGGGAAAACGCGCCGCCGGAAATCGGTATAACCATCAGTCGGCTTATCAACCGCATTCGAATTGCCTTCACGAGCTCCGCCTGCCTTGTAGCCCTCCGTCTCCACCGAGCGGCCCTGAAAGCGTGACCTGCTCGTCAGGTGAGAGGGACTCGTGACCTGGAATCCCGATGGCTTGCTGAACCGGGAACCGTCAGTCCGCCCGGGATAGCTTCCGGTCTGCGCCTTTCGATTTCCCCTCCAACCGGAGGAACGGTAGTTGCCAGTCTGGTAGGTTGCCTTGCCTACTCCTCCGCCAAAGGAAACATTACGCTTTCCTTCATACTGACTTCGGACCGGACCCGTGAAGTTCCCCTGCTTGTCCTTCTTCAGCGAGCGGGCATCAAAGGCAAAGCGTTCTTCAAGGGCCTTGAACCCCTCGGCCTCACCCAGGGCAATAACCTGCTTATCACGCTTGCGGGCCTTGACCGCACTCGTGGAATTGGCGGCATTGATCCCGTCCGTGCCCGAGCAGGAACTGCATACCAGTCCGGAGACCGGGAATGCTCCTAACAGAAGGATCTGAAAGAAAAAACGCAATGGACAAGCAACGTGGAGGCATCGCCATTCCTTGTCAATGGCACAGGAAGGGTAGCTCGGACCTTAAAAAATCCGAAATTTGATCTCTCCGCCTCTATTCCGTATAAGGGGGTTCGTGCGACCCTCCCTCCTCAGCCAGACCCCGGAGAAGCTCTCCGAGATCATGGAGGGCCTGGGGGAGCCTTCCTACCGGGGAGAGCAGATCCTGGAGTGGCTCTGGCAGAAGCGCGCTACTTCAATCGAAGGAATGAGCAACCTCCCCGTCCGGTTGCGCGAACACCTTGAAGAAAGTTTCACCCTCCGTTCCCTCTCACCCGCCAAGTCGCAGGGTTCAAGGGACAGCACCCGCAAGTTTCTCTTTCGTCTGAACGATGGACGCTACATTGAATGTGTTCTTATCCCCGCCTCCCCGGCTCTCTATGGCGAACGTTCCGATCGGCGTACGCTCTGTGTCTCTTCCCAGGTTGGTTGTGCCTTTGGCTGCAAGTTCTGCGCTTCCGGGCTTGATGGATTCACCCGCAACCTTACCGCGGACGAAATCGCCGGACAGGTTCTTCTCGCCGAGGAACTCAGCGGAGAGAAGGTCAACAACATCGTCTTCATGGGAATGGGAGAACCCCTGGCCAACCTGCCGCAACTTCTCAAGGCCCTTGAACTGATTACCTCTCCCTGGGGCCTTGGAATCGGCGCCCGCCACCTCACCGTTTCGACCTCCGGACTCGTGCCCCAGATCCGCAAGCTGGCGGATCATCCCCAGCAGATCCGCCTGGCAATCTCTCTTCACGGGGCCAGCGACGACGTGCGCGACCGGATCATGCCGGTCAACCGGAAGTGGCCCCTCGAGGAACTGTTCAAGGCCCTCAGCTACTGGACGAAACGTAAGAACCAGAAAATCACCCTGGAATACATTCTCATCGACGGCATTAATTCCGATTCCACCCAGGCCCGGCTACTCGCACAACACGCAGAGTCGCTCAGAGCAAAGGTCAATTTGATCCCCTACAACACGGTGGAAGGGCTGTCGTGGAAACGCCCCCCGGAAGAAGAATGCCACGCGTTCCGGGACGTTCTTGCCGACCGCGGGATACCCGCCACCCTCCGACTGGAAAAAGGACATGACATCGACGCCGCCTGCGGGCAGCTCCGGCTGAAGGAAGAGCAGGCAGAGAGACAGGACCTGAGCTAGAAGGGAATCTCTTCCCCGTCATCGTCGAAATTATCTGCGGCAGGAGAACCCCCCTGCGGCTGGGACGCTGGCGGAGACTGCTCCTGAGGCGCCGGGCCTCCGCTCCGGGTCTGGCCTCCGCCTCCACGGCCATCAGAGAGGAACTGCATGTTTTCCCCTACCACCTTGAGCTTGCTGCGCTTCTGGCCGGTGTTCTTGTCCTCCCAGGTATCCATCTGGAGTCGTCCCTCAATATACACCGGACGCCCCTTGGTGAGGTATTGCTGGGCCAGTTCCGCCTGCCGCGCCCAGAGGGTCACATCAATGAAGGTTGTCTCTTCCTGCCGCTCACCCTGATCGTTGGTCCGCACCCGGTTAACTGCCATCCCAAGCTCCGCGACCGCAGTCCCCTTGGGCGTATACCGCAGCTCCGGATCCCGGGTCAGGTTTCCGATAAGCATCACCTTGTTCAAATTTGCCATAGCCCGAACCGTAGCTTGGGACAGGCTCCCACCAAGGAAAATGTACACCGGAAAGCCAGACGCTCATCGGCCTTTCCCGATAGTGAACGAAAATAAAAACGGCCCGCCTTGGCGAGCCGTTCGGCAATTGGGGGCGTCTCCGCACCTCCCAGTCGGAACCCGGTCAACGACAACCTATGCGAGCCGCTGGTAGTGCTGAAGATGGACAAGGGTGTTCAGCTTGAGCTTGCTCTGGATCTGCTCAATCTGCTGGGCGTCTGCTTCGAAAATGTAGTTCACATAGTGTCCTCCCTCGAGGTGGCGGGCATTGTAGGCGAACTTCCGGCGGCCCATCTGCTTGATCTCATCAAGCTTGGCACCTGCGGCCTCCATCTCCTTGGCAACGGCTCCCACGAGCTCGTCCACGCTATCTTCCTTCCCCTTGGTATTCAGAACAATCAGACCTTCATATTTCCTGTTCATCCTCTGGTATCTTAGGTTGTGATTCTGGATCGGGTTCTGACTTCACCGGCCTGGGCCGGACGTTAAAGCGATTGGCAGCCTTGCTGATGCCTTCCGCGAGGGCAAACTGCACAGCATCAACCGCAGTGGCAAGCGCCTTTTCCGCTGCTTCACGCTCCTCCGTACGGAAACGGCCAAGGACGTGTCCCGTAAGCCTCGCCCCGGAAGCAGCTCCGATTCCGATCTTCAGGCGCGGGAAGTGCCGGGATCCCAGATCCGTGATGAGGCTCTCGATCCCATTATGCCCACCGGAACTTCCACTCATACGGAAGCGCTGCTGCCCGAGGGGCAGGGCCACATCGTCATAGACCACAAGAACCTCTTCCGGCGGAATCTTGTAAAAGCGGGAGGCGGCCGCTACCGCACGGCCACTAAGGTTCATGTATGTCTGTGGCTTCAGCAGAAGGAGCCCGTCAGCAGCCCGGCATACTTCGGCCTGCCATTTTTTTTCCCGCTGAAAACAAAGGCCAGCCGCTGTGGCCACCCGGTCAACTACCTCAAATCCCACATTATGCCGGGTCCCGGCATAATCCTTACCGGGATTACCAAGACCCACCAGCAAACGCGGAATATCCGACACAATTAGTTCAATAACGATTCACACCGGAAATTGCGCCATGAAAATCTTCCTGCCTGAGAGAGGCCTCCCCCATCCAACAAAAAACCCGGGCAGATCCCCGGGTTTCGTGTCGTGAGCAGCTGCTCGACTGAACAAGGAAGCGGGATTAATCCGAACCGCTTTCGCCGGCACCGCCACCTTCCTCCGCGGAACCCTCGGATGCATCTCCCTCCGCACCTTCGCCAGGTTCTCCTTCCGTGGCTTCCTCACTGAGAGCCACCCGGGTCTTGGCCACCAGGGCCACAACCACGTCCTCACCAAGGGTCGGGGCTACTCCTTCAGGCCATGCCATCTTTCCAACATTAAGCATCTCCCCGACGTCAAGGTCGCTTACATCCCCTTCGATTGTCTCGGGAAGGTCCTTGGGCAGGCATTTGATCTCAATGCTGTAAAGCATCTGCTCGAGTTGCCCTCCAAGTTTCACCCCGACGGCCTCACCGCTCAGGGCTACCGGAATCTGAGCAGTAATCTCGGTAGTGTCATCCACCGCCAGGAAATCAGCGTGGAGAATATGACCACTCAATGGGTCGTGTTGAAGGTCTTTCAGGAAAGCCAGCTGATGACTCCCCCCATCCAGCTCCAGGTCCACAAGTACGTTGGCCGAAACACTATCCGCAAGCATTTCCCTGAAACCCTTGGCGCTCACCTTGACGTTCCTGCTTTCCGAAGTGGTGCCATAAACGACCGAGGGGATAAACCCTTCCCGGCGCATACGCTTGAGCACACCGCTACCGGTGCGCTTACGGTCCTCTGCCTTGAGTGAATGCGTTTTTGCCATCGATCTATGGGATTTTTGAAGTGCGCGGCGGGTTTGGAGATTCACCGCAGGGGGCGGCTAGCTACACGGATCCGCTGTCGATGTCAAAGAGAGAACTGACAGATTTTCCGTTGTGAATCCGCTGAATGGCCTCTCCCAGGAGCCCCGCGACGCTCAGAGTAGACACCTTCGACCGGCAGGACTCGGGCGGGGGCGGGGTGGAATCCGTGGTAATGACCTCATCGATATCAGAACTCATGATCCGTTCGCACCCGAGATCTCCCAGCACGGCATGGGAAACTCCCGCATAAATGCGCCCCGCTCCGTTAGCCTTGAGCGTTTCCGCGGCGGCGCAAAGGGTTCCGGCGGTCTCCGTCATGTCATCCACGATAATGGCGTCGCGACCCCCTACTTCCCCGATAAGCTTCATTGGCTCGACCACGGTAGCGGAGATCCGCTGCTTGGCCACAATGGCCAGTTCGGCCCCGAGGGCATCAGCATAGCTGCGGGCAATCTTGACCCCTCCCACATCGGGAGAGACCACCGTGAGCTCCCGGTCGGAGCCTTCCCGCTGATCACGCAGGTGCTTGAGGAGAACGGGCTTGGCATAAAGGTGGTCTACCGGAATATCAAAGAAACCCTGCACCTGGGCGGCATGCAGATCCATGGTGAGTACCCGGTCTACCCCTGCAGCTTCAATAAGGTTGGCCACCAACTTGGCCGTGATGGGAGCACGAGGCTTGTCCTTTCGATCCTGTCGGGCATAGCCGAAGAAGGGGAGAACCGCCGTGATCCGCTCCGCGCTGGCACGACGCACCGCATCAACCATGATAAGAAGCTCCATGAGGTTCTGGTTGGTCGGCGGACAGGTGGGCTGGATAATAAAGACATCCTGCCGTCGCACATTTTCATCAATCTGCACATAGGTCTCTCCATCTGGAAAACTGGTGACCTTGGCATCCGCCAGACTGGTTCCAATCTGGTCTGCAATCCCCTGAGCAAGAGAGGGGTGAGCGTTCCCGGTAAGAAGTTTCATGGAGTCGGCAACCGGGTAGTGGTTAGTCATTTCTAGCCGGGAGGGCGAGTAGAATCGACGGCCAAGCGGTTTCTTCCGGCGGAATACCCCCCACGAACCGCAACGCGCTACTTGCTTCCCTGCCTCATGATCACGACCGGGACCGTCTTGAGAAGAATCTTGAGGTCAAGCCCAAGCGACCAGTTATCAATATACTCCAGGTCCAGACGGACCCATTCCTCAAAACTGGTAATCTCATTCCGGCCGCTCACCTGCCAGAGGCAGGTAATGCCCGGCTTCACACTGAGCCGGCGTCGATGTTCGGACTTGGTGAACTGCTCGACTTCGTAGAGGGGAAGCGGACGCGGGCCCACCAGGCTCATCTCCCCCCGCAGGACATTCAGCAGCTGGGGCAGCTCATCGATACTAGTTCGTCGCAGGAAACTGCCGAATTTGAAGACCCGAGGGTCCTTCTCGAGCTTGAAGACCGGGCCTGTCATTTCATTCCCCTCGGATTGCTTGATATCTTCGAGCTGGGCCTCGGCATCCGGATGCATGGTGCGGAATTTCCACATGTTGAAGGGCTTCCCATAACGCCCAGCCCGTTTCTGGCGGAAAAAGACAGGCCCCCTCGGGCTCCCGATCTTGATGAAAAGGGCCACCCACCACCAGATCAGGATAATGGAAAGGCTGAGGACAAGGACTGCCCCGAGGAAATCAATCATCGACTTGACCCAGAGAGCCCAGGACAGCTCAGGGGTAGACCGCAGGACCAGCATGGGATTTCCTCCCATGCTGTCAAAATCGGGCCGGGCAACCTGGGCCTGCAGGAATCCCGCCGAGATCCAGGCTTCCACTCCCTGCAGCTCGCAGATTTCAACAAGTTCGGCCAGTTCTCCAAATTCGGTCTGCCTGGGTGCAAAGATCACCCGGGCGACGGACTCTCGTTTAAGCAAATCCTCGAATTCCTCCGAACTCCCATCGGAAGGCAGGTAATGAGCCACCACTTTGTAGTCTGCAAGAACGTCTGCCGAGAGACTTGCCTCGAACTCCCCGATGGACTCCTCCGAGCCAACATAAATCACCGCTTCCTTCGCATCCTCCGCCCGAACCGAGTGCAATACAAAACTGCGTACCAGGGCCTCCCGCCCAAGAACGAGGCACACCGCAATGGGCACGGCCGCACCGAGGGTCAGACGAGGCGTGTCTCCAAGTTTGAAGAAGACTACCAGGGCCCCAACCGTCACGCCAACGATGATCAGCGACTTGAACATCTGGGTCAGTGAATCCCGGACACGCTTCCGAAGCGGATGCCGGTAAAACCCGAAGCTTGCAAGCGCTATGGGAGTAAGCGGCACAATGACAAACAGCAGCGGCATTAACTCAGAAAGGCCAAGCTCGGCAGGAGCTCCCCCTCCCGGCCATATATTCCACTTGATGAGGATCCTGAGAAGGTCGTCCCGCACACCAGCACTGACCACAAAGGCCAGATACACCAGTCCGGCATCGACGAACTGCAATGCCTGCACCGAAAGCGCTTCTTTACGTCCCTGGGCCATCAGCTGTTATTAAGAACATCCGGGTGGAAAAACCGATTGAGGATGTCGGGCGGAAACTCAGGCCGGATCTTTCCATCCTGCAATGATTTAATGTAAAATTCCAGAATTGCACGTCGTTCCCGAAATTCCTGGGGCTGGCTGAAACGATATCCACCACGAATGGAATACTCCAGGTATTCCCGCGAACGCAGGAAGCATCCGAAAGCCTCTTCCGGACGTCTATTATACCACAGGTGTTTGCCACGCAGGGCCAGATGATGCGAGAGACCTGCATAAGCGCCAAACTTGCGTTCCCGGCGCCTGGCAACCCGGATGGCCTCACCATGAACCTCTGCCGCCTCGTCGAAGTCTCCGAGCAGGTCAAGAACAAGAGCCAGCGCTATCAGGGTGCGCGCATCCTCTGGGTGGCGTTTTCGGGCAAGCTCCAGTGCCCAACGAGCCTCCGCAAGGCGAACCACTATTTCAGGGCGATCTACTTCCGGAGTCTGCGTGTAGGCGCTGAGCTGCAGGCGACCATACATTTCGGCTACGGCATAATGCGGAGACTTCTCCACCAGCGCCTTCAGAAGGGGTAGTTCCCCGGAACCAACTTCATAGCTGGTCTGCCTCGACTTTTCCCAATTGAGCCATTTCGTCATGTGCAGGCTCTCCTTCCCGACCGCAATGATGCTGAGCACGACCAACGTAATAACAAGAGCCGCATACCCGCCCTTGGCAAATAGGGACCGGGTGGGGGAACCCGCAGGCATGATGAGACCGATAACAAGGGCTGCCATCATGAGGATAGGCAGGAGATGAGTCTGGAAATCGAAAGCGCCGTGAAGCATTCCTCCCACCAATCCCGCCGCGCCACCCACCTGCAGGCCAC
>Ga0163180_10000230_pt1 | contig 31858 bp, 53 predicted proteins | sample AtlANTMetagenome_2_FD_109647 | JGI IMG/M metagenome (GOLD analysis project Ga0163180, IMG submission 109647) | Marine eukaryotic phytoplankton communities from the Atlantic Ocean - Atlantic ANT 4 Metagenome | ecosystem: Environmental > Aquatic > Marine > Oceanic | place: North Atlantic Ocean...
AAGAAAGATTTTAAACCCGATATAATCTATATCGATTATCTAAACATATGTGGGTCATTACGTATCAGGCCTGGCGCTGGTGCAAACTCTTACACATTGGTTAAGAGTATTGCTGAAGAAATGCGTGGTCTTGCGGTTGAATATGACGTACCTATTGTTAGTGCAACACAAACAACTAGAAGTGGATTTGGTTCTACTGATATTGGTTTGGAAGACACTTCTGAATCCTTTGGACTGCCTGCAACTGCAGACTTCATGTTTGCATTGATTACGTCCGAAGAACTAGAAGAGTTAGACCAAATGGTGGTCAAACAATTGAAAAATAGATACAATGACCCAACAGTCTTCAAAAGATTTGTTGTGGGAGTTGATAGAAGTCGCATGAAATTCTATGACTGTGAACAAGAAGCACAGGAAGAACTCGTTGATAGTGCAATTGCACAGGAAGACGATACGCCTGTAATGGACAGAAATGAGAAATTCAGGGACTTTAAGATATAAAAATACCTAAATAGTAAGACAGTATGGTATTATTATGGCAAAAAATTTGAAATCGCAAGAGGTTATAGATTTAATACAACAGAAAGTTACATTAAAGAAACAACTAAGACTTGCAAGAAAAGATAAAAATGATACAGAGGTGCAACGCCTCTGTGGTGCCATATCTTCTATTGAAGAACACCTAAGTTCGACACCATTACAGAAATCATAAATAGTAGACAAACACTTAAAAAGGTGGTAGCCTACTATTATGGCAGTTAAAAATTTACACTTAGAACATTTAGAGGACGAGATTATCAATAATGGTATTGATGGTGGACGTTCTGCTATCTATTTCCTTATGGAACTACGCAAAATGCTCAAGGGTAATAGTAGTTCACGTGTTAACATGACAGTTAAATGGGACGGTGCACCTGCTATATGGGCAGGGCCTCACCCTGAATCAGGTGAGTTCTTTGTTGCAAAGAAATCTCTATTCACCCAAAAACAATTACACTATAAATCAGAACAAGAAATCAAAGACGCACCTGAACTTACAGGTGACCTAGAAAGTAAATTTCTAACTGCATTCAAATACCTATCAAAGGTTGGATTGAAAGAAATCCTACAGGGTGATTTAATGTACACTAAAGCAGACATAGAAAAACAAAAGTTTGATGACGGTACATACCTTACGTTTGGCCCGAACACTGTCGTTTACGCAGTCAAAGATGATTCAGATTTGGGTAAGAGAATTGCTAAATCAAAAATGGGTATTGTATTCCACACCACATACAGTGGTTCTACCATAGAAGGACTTAGTGCTAAGTTTGGTGCAAACATAAGTGGTCTAAAACAAGGTGACGTTTGGATAGATGACGCAACATATAAAGACGTTAGTGGTACAGGTTCAATGACTGCTAAAGAAGCAATGCATTTATCTAAGATACTAACCGCAACAGGTAAAGCATTCCATGGAATCAAGAAAAATGATTTAACTAAGTTTCAAAAAGTTATGGCAACTATGGAAGCAAAAGGTGCTTCGGGTGCAACATATAAAACATATGCTAACTCACTTATACGTACAGGTGGTAAATTCAAACCAAACTCTCAAGACTACATAAACTATGTTGGTAAATATTGGGACGAAAAGATAGTTGCAAAAGTAAAACAAGAAAAGACTAAGAATATCAAGAGAGAGATTGGACAAGATTTAATTAAAGAATTAAATGGATTAAGAAAAATGATTGATAATCTTACTGCTTTCCAAGCATATTTGGTGGAAGGTAAGATGTTAATTATCAACGCACTTAACAGAGTTAAGAGTATTGGTACATTTGTAAGAACAGATAAAGGGTTTAAAGTAGTAAACCCCGAAGGTTATGTAGCAATCGATAAAGAGGGTGGTGCAGTTAAACTTGTAGACCGTATGGAATTTGCATATAATAACTTTACCGCACAGAAGAAATGGGATAAATAGAAGTATGTATGACGATTTAGTAATAGAAAGTGCAGAATACCAAGGTAAGAAGGTCAAACTGAATGACCCTATTAGAAATCCTAGCGGTAGTAAAAAGAAGTTCAAGGTCTACGTTAAGAACGATAAAGGTAATGTCGTTAAGGTTGAGTTTGGTGACCCTAATATGGAAATCAAACGTGACGACCCTAAGAGATTAAAAGCATATCGTGCTAGAATGAACTGTGATACAGACCCAGGCCCAAAATGGAAAGCAAACTATTGGTCTTGTTGGCAATGGAGAGCAAACGCACCAGTAGATGACGATGTCAAATATGACTTTGAATATTTCTTAGGTGAAGTAATGTCTATGAAGACTAGACTTAAAATGAAACAAGCATTCAAGAAGAACAAAGCAAAGATAATGAGGGCAAGAAAGAAAGCTGCCAAGAAACCTCAACTACAGAAAGGTCAGATAGAAAAGAAAGCAGAACTACAGGCACGTAAAGCAATAGAAAAGAAAATTCTTAAAGGTAAATCCAAGAAAGATTTAGGTATTGGTGCAAAAGCAGCCCTTGAAAAACAAATGGCAAAGAAACAAAAAGCAATTAAAAAGATTGCTATGAAGATACGTAAAGACGTAATCGCAAAAGAGAAAGCAAAAATCAAAAAGAAACTTGGGGGTGTGAATGAAGAGTTTGCATTACCAAAATATCCAGCACAGACTGATATCAAATTTAAAGAGGACGATTGGGTAATCGGTGACCCTGAAAAGGCATATGAGTATGATACTTCTAAGACTGGTGAACAAAACATGGAAATCATGAACGACTTGGTGGATAAAGAAAGAGAGACAATGAAATGAAAACATTTAAGTCATTCAACGAAGCAAAAGAAAAGGGTGCTACATTTACATTTGGTAGATTCAATCCACCCACAACTGGTCACGCAAAACTAGTTAAGAAGTTGGAACAATCTTCTAAAGGTGGTTATGTGCCTTTAATTTATACTTCACATTCAAGTGACCCTAAAAAGAATCCACTTAGTTATAAACAAAAGATTACTTATCTCAAAAAGTTCTTTCCAAAGATTGGTGTTATCAATACACCTGCGAGAACTATTTTTGAAATAGTAGTAGACCTACACAATAAAGGATATACAAATGTGCGTATGGTTGTAGGTTCAGATAGAGTTAAAGAGTTTGATATGCTTATTAAAAAGTATAACGGACAGAAAGGAAGACACGGTTTCTATAAGTTCAATTCAATCGATATTATATCTGCTGGTGAACGTGACCCTGACGCAGATGACGTATCGGGAATGAGTGCAAGTAAAATGAGAGCACTTGCAGGTGAAGGAGACTTTGACGCATTCCAAGACGGTGTTCCAAGTAAAAACAAAAGATTGGCACAGTCATTATATAAAGACGTTAGAACTGGTATGGGTATCAAAGAAGAACACATACCTTGGTATATTAGAGAAGATTTAATCATGGAAGGTGTTTATGACCAAGGAATATTCAAAGCAGTATTTCTCATGGGTGGGCCAGGCAGTGGTAAATCCACAGTCGTAGATAGGCTCGCACTAAAACCACTAGGTTTAAAACTTGTAAATACAGACAAAGCATTTGAAGTGGGATTAAAGAAAGCAGGTTTAGGACTAGACTTAAGAGGTGCAGACTTTTCTAAGGTTGACCCTGTACGTGCGAAAGCAAAGAAGATTACAGGTATGAATCTAGATAATTACATAGACGGAAGACTAGGACTTATATTTGATACCACAGCTGCTAAGTCTACTAAGATTTCAAACTATAAAAAAATGTTAGACAAACTAGGATACGAGTATAAAATGGTATTCGTAAATACTTCTTTAGAAAATGCACAAGCAAGAAATGATAAGAGAGCAAGAAAACTACCACCTGAAATAGTAAAAGGTGATTGGGAAGCCTCACAAAAGAATGCAAATAAATTTAGAGCAATGTTCAAGAAAGATTTTGTAGAGATTACAAATGACGATGACGTTAAATCATTAGAAAAGAAAGCAGACTCGTTATACAGTAAACTACTTACATGGACAAGTAAGTTCCCTAGTAACAAAATGGCAATGGCATGGAGAGAACAAGAACTTCTTAAGAAATATACAATGGTAAGAGGTAGGATAAAAGAGTCTAAATAAACATATGAGAGTATCAAAAACATACAAACAATCCGAATGGTTAGTAGAAGGGCCAGAAGAAATGGCGTCTCTCAAAGCAGACCAAGCACGTGAAGTTGAAGATTTAAAACGAAGACACGAAGACGAAGTTGAAAATCTCAAAATGAAACACGAAAGAGAATCGGAAAGACAATCAAAGAAAGACGAAGCAGAAGCTGAAAGAGAATCACAACAAGAAGATACTCTACCTGATATCGAAGATTCAAAATATCTACAAGACGCTGTTGATGAAGGTAAATTAGTTGCAGACGATTTAATGATTATTGATAGTGCAGTCAAATCTATCAAACAGGAAATGGTCAAGTCTCTTAAAAAAAATAGAGAAGCGGGTGTTAACTTTATCAATAGTATGTTTAGAAGTGCAGGACTTAAATCAAAAGTCAGTGCTAAAATGCAATCCAAAGGAAGACTATTTCTTAAGCAAGAACTTGTAAAAGAAAATGAAGTTGCGAAGAAACTTAAAAAGATAAAGGGACTGACAAAAGACCAACTTAGAGTATTATCTACATTACCTACACCAATGTTAACAACAGTAATTAATCAACTATCTACATTGGTAATGAGTGAAGATAAAGAAGAACAAGATAGAGATATCAAAGACAAAGAAGGGACTCAACCTAAGAAATACTACAAAGGTCTAGACAAGAAGACCAAAGAAAAAAGAGACGCACACTTCAAACAGGGTAAAACAGGCCCTGCGCCAGGCGATGAAAACGAAGACGGTAAACCTGTAAAAACTAAGAAGTCAGTTCATACTAAAAAGTTTGAAAAAATGTTTGGAAAGAACTAAGGATAAATAATACTATGTCAGGAAATAAAACAGATAACGGAGTTCATGAAGTTGGGACAGACGACATACGTCTATCGTATCAAAACGATACGCCTGGCCAAGACGTGGAGAATTACATAAAAGAACAAGAGAAAGCATTCCACGAAGAGAAGAATAGAACTAAGAAACATTTCTCACAGGTATTCGGTAATCCTTTACAAGGTTATCCTCACAACGAAGAGTTTGAAGTCAAAGAAATCAAAGAAAATCAAGAAATATTTGAGAACGAAGCAGGTCTCAAAAAGAAAGCAGAAAAGTCAGGAATATCACTTGGTATTCTAAAACAAGTTTACAATAGAGGACTTGCCGCTTATAAAACTGGTCACAGGCCAGGCGCTACTGCCCCACAATGGGCAATGGCAAGAGTCAACAGTTTTATCACCAAGGGTGAAGGTACTTGGGGTAAAGCAGACTCAGATTTAGCAGACAAAGTCAGAGGTTCAAAGAAATAACATAATGGAGTAAGTGGTCATGGTCAATGAGGACTGGTTAAGTAAACACGGAACTCATGAACAATACGTCATTAGAACGTATGATTCAACAACAGACTGGATAGATACTACCAAAAAAGAAATGGTTTATGCCCTTTCGGGCAATGGGTGGCAAATCCTGTATAAACGTGACGAAGATTATGGGACAGGTAATAAACTGGTGCCAGGCACTAAATTTTTGTTACCTGATAATGTGAAATATAAAATTTTAAATAAGGAGAATATAGATTCAAAGTTGGTTCTCAAAGTTGAGTTTATATAAATAAAGGTAGTATGAGTAATATACAAGATTGGAAATCAGAACTGGCTAAAGTTCGTGCTTTCGTAAAGAAGGACGCAGAACCTGTTGTGGAAAAAACACAGGACGATATCATTGCGGAAGAAATTGACGCACTATTGGACGGTTTCGAGGAACCAATTGTCGAAGATACTCAAGAATCCGATGTAAACACAGACAAACTTATTGAAAAAAATATGTTAGGTCGCCTTGCAAAATCATTGGACTTAAACGAAGAAAAAAAATCAATGCTTTTTAATTATTTTGAAAAGGGAGAGTTAATCCAATGAGCATAAACAAATTATCAAATGACTTAGTTGAAGCAACTAAGAAAGTCTTAACCAAAGAAGAAGAATACAAAGACTTCTTTCAAAAAGTAATGAAGAAATTCGGTGTCAAGTCGCCAGGCGAATTGTCAGGTGACAAAGAAAAAGAATTCTACAATTACATTGACAAGAATTGGAAAGGTAAGAAAGAAGATATCGACAAAATGCAGGAGTGGATTTCTGCTGGTGGTGAAAGACGTAGAGTCAAAGAAGGCGACGCTAGAAAAACTAAAGTCGAAGACGTAATCAGAGGTATGTGGGAAGAGTCTGCTGAGGTTGAAGAAGGTAATTTTAATAAGAAGATGGATAAACACTTTAAAAAACATGCCAAAGCAATGTCTAAAGGCCCTAAAGGTAGATTTTCACAGAAAAAAACTATGAACTTTAGGAAGGGAAAGTAATATGCATTTTCAAGGTAACGTATTCCAAGATTTAAAAGAGAAAAAGATTCTAGACAAAGACGGTAAAGTCGATGCACTAGGGCCTTATGGTAAGTCAAAACTTACTGGTATGGAAGTGAATGCGTACTTCAAAAAGAACAAAGTATCAGACCCTAAAGTCAAGAAAGCAGTAGAGGTTGCATTAGACTTAGGTGGTTCACATTCAGTTGCAACAAAAGAGATTGCAAAGTTTTACGGAAGTAAAATCCTTAAGTCTAAAGAAGTTCAAAAAGCACTTAAATTTGCAAACGAATCATTCGTACTAAACCAAGAACTAAATCAAATCCACGAAACATATCTAACTGAAAAGAATTTAATGCCCGCACTACAGAAGATTGTTTCAGACAAACAAGCACAGAAAGTCGGTGGAGTCATGATTGATATGTTTACTGCAAGTGTTATTGTAAAAGCTTATGACGCAGTAAATGATTCCAACAAAGCGAAAATGGAAAAGGCAAACATAAACATTCTTGTTAAACTTGCACATAAAGTTATGGGTATGAAAGAAGACCTAGACGAAGGTAAGTATGCAAAATACTCAGACCTACTTATCAAGAAAGCCAAGTTAATGAAAGCAGGTAAAGACGCTTCCATGGTTGATAAAGAAATTTCCAAAGAGTTAAAGAAACTTGGTATTAAAGAAGAAGTTATCGTTGAGAAAATAGTAGGAACTGGTGAAGCAATCAGTAAAATCTTTAAGACTAAAGATAAGAAAGAGATTGACGGTATTGCAAATCTTATGAACATGACAAGTACCAAAGTTCTTCAAGCAATGCAGAAACAAAATCCAAAAGGTTTCAAAAGAATGACTGCTAAAATGGGTGAACTACCTGCTATGGAACAAGTAGAAGAAGGTGCAGTATCAGCCGCTCAAAGAGCTGCTATCGCAATCTCCAAGAAAGAGAAAGCAGGAAAGCCTGGATATGATAAAGAAGGTAAGTCTCTCAAGAACAAGAAAGAAGAAACTATAAAAGAAGGGACATGGAAAGTACCTGATAATAAAAGAGAATTAGCAGTATTAGCTGATATGTTAATGAAACCATATCCTGCTACCAAACCTGCTGATGTTAATAAGTTCTTGGATATGTTACCTGTAGGTGACGATTCATTGTATGATGACTTAGACGCAATTTCGTATGAAAAAGAATCTGACGGTTCAATTAAGAGACCTTTAGTGAAAATGAAAAAGTTCGATAAAGTTTTTGTAAATGTAATTGCTGGTGAAGCATTACAAAAAGAGAAATGGATTAGAGGTAAAACCTCAGGCAATAAATTTACCATGACACACCACTCATTTGGCCCTCAAGCTTCAATGGAATCAGTAGAAGAAAAAGTCATGAGAAAAAAAGGTAATATCAAACGTGGTAAAATGTTGAAACTGGACATGAGTCTTGACAAAAAACAAAGTGTTATGGACGCATACAGACAAATGTGGGAAACAGATTTAGAAGAAGCAAAAGATTTAGACCCAGCAACGATTGGTAATATCGCTGCCATGACTGATAGAAATGACCACAATAAAGCATTAATGACTCTTGCAAATGCAATGAAAGAAAAGAAAGCTGCAAAAATGTTAGAGTTGTTATCACAAATGCATAAAGCAAATGGTTCAATGAGTTCTGACATGATGGCAATGCGTAAGGGAATCTATGATGAACTTATGAAAAAGTCTAAAAAAATGTACAAGAATCACAAAGAAATCAATGGTGCATTCTAATGTCAGATAAGAACGTAGGATTAGACGCAAGGTATAAGTCTTTTAAAGAGAGAATCAAGAAACTTGGTTACATAAAAGACACTGCCAAAAAAGTAAACAAAGTAATCGAAAAAGTCGGTGACTTTGGTATGATGTCTGACGCAGGGAACAAGAAAGTTGCTCGTGCAGTTGCACAGAGTAAAAACGAAAAGGATTTACGAGCAAGACTAGATAAACTCAGCAAAATGGCTGGTGGAAAATATGTCGAAGCAAGTGAAGATGAAGTTATCATGAGAGCTGTTAATGCTTTAGACTATGGTGCAAAGGGTACACAGAAACACGCAGATGCGAATGTTATGGTACAATTAGCAGCTATAGACGATACTAAAAGAGATACAGACGTGAGAACAGATGACATGAAAAAGACGAAAGTCAAGGCAAGTGATGCAAGTAAAGTATATAAAGCTTTAATGAGTATCAAAGCGCCACTCAGGTCTAAATACTTAAACATGATGCAGAAGGACTCGAAAGGGTTTAAGAAAGCATTTGACGCTGTCTTAAAGGTAGCGAATAAATAAACGAGAGGAAATAAAAATGGCACTATGGGGAGTATCAGACGCAGACGAAAGTAAACCAAAGTATCTTTCAGACGCCGATAAGAAAAACACTATTGCTAAGCCAGAAGGCTGGGTTCTAAAAAAGACTGTAGGTTCTAGAAATCTAGAAGAGATTTTGGTTGCTACTGGTGCAGACCTTGCCGTTGGTATTGGACAGGCAGATATTACAGAAATTGATTTTGTTACAACAGCATTTGATAAATCAGATGGTGGAACATTATCAGTTAAAGTATTCTTCAACGAGAATGTGACTGTAAGTGGAACACCACAACTAACTGTTGTTAACGACACAAATGCAAACCATACATTATCGTATGCTAGTGGTTCAACCACTAACGAACTTGTATTCAGTCTTACGATTGCAGCTGGAAACGCAGCTACAGACGCAGGTGACGTACTAAGTATTGGTGCAAACGCAATGTCGTTAAATGGTGGAACTATTGTTGACACAGCAGGTGGTGGTAACGCAACTATCACTAATGTTGCAGGAATAGGAACAGCTGCTGGAACAATAACTGTTACAGCTTAACATTGAATAGGAATATATTATGACAACCAATTTTGACAATAGTGGTGCAGCTACACTAGGAAACTGTGATGTTTCTATGCTCACCACTGTCTGCAATAAAGACATGATTACTGATGCAGAATTCGATACATTATGGGAAGGGAATAAGAAAAGATTCTACGTACACCAAGCATGGCCTATACTTTTCGATTCTGTCGATAAGGACGGTAATGCTGGTGTTTACAAATGTACAGACGAAGCAGATGCAAAGGTTAAACTTAAACAGTATTTAAATGATTGTCAGACTGGATATGTAAGTGAAGGTATAGACAGTTACCTTGTTAAAGTATACGAAGGTTCTAATATTGTTTGTTTATACCAACTATTGGCTATTAAATTCAAAAGTTCAGGTTTTGAGAATGACGATAGTGGGTACGGAATTGCAAAAGACCCCGACCTTCAAAAAGTTTGGGAAGCAAACGGTCAAACAGGAGATTACAGAGATAAAACTGTGGTGACTGAATGCACTATGACTTTACCTTTATCAAACGGTGTAAGTTCACGTGAATGGTTTTATTCTTGGATGGTACAAAATAGTCACTTTGAAGCAATACACACAGCTCTCAAAGCTGATGGTTACGAACATGTGTTAAATTCACTCAGTGGAAGTGTTCAAAAACAATACGCTTTAGATATTTTTAACTTAATGAAAGATACTATTGTTGACAACATTCCAAGAGGAAGACATGCAGGTCAAAGTACGGAAGCAACTCCTGTGTTTGGGTATGTAAATGATAATAGAACTCCAGCATATTCGTTAGGATTGCAACACCAACACCCTAACTATGCTGACTTACCTGATAACATAAAACCCTGCGGTTGGCCATTTACAACAACAAAAATTGGTGGACAATATCCACCATTCGATTAAGAGGTAAACAATGAAAATTAAAGTATTAGGTTCAGAAGCTGCTTGTGGTACATCTACTACTAATGGTTCTAACTTTGGCAGTTCAACTGCAGTTAGACTATGCAATAGTGGTGGCACAGACAGATTAGTATCAGTTGAGACATCTGCAAATTCACTTATCGGTACATTTACACTAAAAGCAAATAGTGTTGAGATTGTACAGAAAGACCCGTCAGATGAAATCTTTGCCGCCCACGCTTCAGTTTTAGGTGTTGGTGTTGCAATAACTTCTTAAAGGAAGAAATATATTATGCCGTATCAAGTTACGATGGACAGAACCCTGTCCGAAACTGACATAGACAGACTAATTCAGTCTGAATTAAGTCGTAGAAAATACAATACTATTCACACCGAGAACACAGACGAAGAATTCATAGCAAAATGGAAAAACGATATTGCGATGATGCAACAAATTTATCCTACTGGTAGATTTAGAAATATCCGCTGGTATGCTGAAGGTAATCAACCGATGATGAATCCTGCTGACCCGTTAGGTCTTGAAGCACACCCCACAGACAATACTTGTACTATAATCTTTACTAGTTTTTGTCACCCTTGTAAGGACAGCCAAGACAATTATATATTTGGTAAATCTGAATCAATGATTGAACAAATACAGAACGACTGGGAAACGAATGGTCAAACAGGAGACTTTAGAGAAACATTAGGTCTTACAGATATGGCATTGTGGAATGATAATCCAGCTACTGGTGAAACAAGTGCAGATATAATAAAACGTTGGTCACTATTACCGCATGAAAAAGGATTTGCCATATCAGACCCTAGTAAGATAACATTTGTTCCTGTAATCGAATACTTTAAATCAATAGGTGTATCTCACCATGGATATTTTATTTTAGGTCAGAAACCTAAAGAATTTACTGAAATGATGAAAGTAGGTACAGAAAATAACAAGGGTGTAGAAACAATCAATGGAAAAGACAGAAGGGAAGCACCAAGTGATTTTCCTTGGCCATGGCAATATGGAATGTCAGACGTAACTGGTGGAGAACTTACATTCATTCTTCAATATTTAAATTGCGAAGACGATATTGTAAATGGGCCTGAGATTATTCAGGATTATGGTTGGCCAGGCACCAAATAAGGATAAATAAACATATGAAAACTTTCAAAACATATCTAGTAGAAGACCTAGACCATTCTTACGAAGGAATGTCAGGTGAACACAATATAGATGACGCAGAAATTAAAACAAGACTTAATGCAATTTTAGGTCACACTGCTTCTATGGAATTTATAAATCCAAAAGCCGCAGTTGCACAAATGGAAGCGAAACTTGCTTTACTTGGATTGTCGCATGACGGAAATATAAACGACATGGACATGAACGAAAGTGGTGAGTTTGAAATTTCTTTTAAACGTTATGGTGATATCATGGGTAAATCTGTAGATACACCTCATGACGAAATTGAAGAAGAGTCTATGAATTATACTATGAAAATCAGAACTGAGAAATTAGAATCAGGTTCATTCAAAGTATACGGTTCATTAGTCTAATCTTCTTCCTTACACTATATACTAGTGTAAACAAAAATATATTATTATGAGTCTATTTGACAAACTTACAGCGAAGAACTTCGCTGCCTACGCAATGAAACATTACGATGACCCTCAGTGTGAGGACATGGAAGATTTCTATGAAGACTTACGTAGGTTCCGATACCTTAAAAGACTTCTCTTTAGATACTATCAACATGGAGAACTTAGAGAACGTCTCATGCTCAATCACCTCATTTGTATTTTTAATGTCTTTGGATATGAAGCGTCAATGAGAATGTTAAAGTTCAAAATCAAAGACCAAGGTTATTGGTCGTCAATCAAAACAATGCTTATATATCTTGGATACGTTGAAGAGGGATTTGAAGTAGAGGTTCCAATAGACGAAACTCTTGCAACGACCCTTCGACAGGTATAAATAGATATATGGCAACCCGAATAATAGATACACTTATTGTCTTCCGCATACTTAAGATGTTAACTACACCTTTTGAGAAGACGCAAGCATATAAGTTTGGGTTCATTGATAAGAACGGTAAAAGAATCACACATAAACCCGACCCTAACAATAAGAATGTAAAACTAGAGAATAAACCTTCTACGTCTGCCGAGAAAGCGTCACTTACACCATTACATAGATTGGTATTCAATCTAAAAAAACTTATAGAAAAAATACCATTTGGTAAATCAGCATTTGCCTCATACGCAGTAGCACTCGCATTACTCAAAGAAGAAACAAGATTAACAGAAGACCAAGCAGACGAGTTATGTGAAAAGTTTTACAGACACTTGAAGGAGAAAGATTTAGTTACCGCTGAGTCATTACAAGAAACTATAAATCTTGGAGACTTAGAAGTTGGACACACATATCATACTAGAATGCCTATCCTTCAAAATGATTTAAAATATCCACATAAAACACCTATACAAATTGTTGCAGAACATAGTATAGTATACGGTGTTAGGGTTTACATAGGATTCCTAAACGAACACAGAGTTTTGGTAACAGCAGACGATGTTTATTGAAGAAGTATTAAATATTGACAACATGGTTTTCAAACCTCAGACGGAGTTGAAGAAACCTAAGTATGACAAAATTAAGATTTGGGAAGACGGTTGGGAAAGAATCCAAGTCGCACCACCGCCTGCAAATAATTCTACACAGACACTAGACGATATCAAGAAGATACAAAACGAATTAGAACGTGCTACTGAAACTGTCAAACAACAATACTTAAACTGTGACGAGGATTCCTCTTACTATATCAAAAAGTATATGGAAGATAATGACTTAGAATATGATAATGATAACATTGAATTCATGGAGAAACAGTGTAGTCCAGTCATAAGACATTTTAAAAACTTCTTCAACAGACCTAGACCATATCAAATTGCAGATAAACTAGGAATGAAGTTTGACCCATACGTAACACCAACTGCTCAGACTCCTTCTTATCCAAGTGGTCACGCAGTACAACCAAGAGTAGTTGCACATTACTATGCTGAAAAGTATCCTGAACATAGTGAAGGATTGTATAGAGGTGCACATATATGTGGTTGGGGTAGAGTACAGGCAGGTTTACATTATCCTTCTGATTACACTGCAGGGATACAAATTGCAGACGATTTAATGGGATTCTTAAAAGAAGGTGAACTATCAGAAGATGCACCAGTGAACGCAACAGGGCCAGGCATTGCAATGCCACCCACAATGAGAAAGAAAAGGAAACAAGACAAAAGATTTTTTGAGCTTTGGACTAGAAAACCAAAATAAATTATGAAATTTCTAAACTATTTGGCATTAGCCACCAGTCTAATGATAGCAGGTATCGCCGCCTATTTTTCAGTAATAGGTATGGGGATTATATTTGCTGGTGCGTATATGTCCACGATAGTCATGATGAGTGCACTGGAATTTGGTAAGATAGTTACAGCAGCCTATGTTCATTTGTTTTGGGACAAACTGAACTACATGAAATACTATCTTGCATTTTCAGTATTCATTCTTATGTTGATTACCTCACTGGGTATATTTGGTTTCCTATCTAAAGCAAACATAGAACAAACATTACAAGGTGACTCATACTCACTAGAAATGTCTATTATAGATAAAAGACTTGACGCAAAGAACAACGAATTACAGAGACTGGAAGACAGGATTGCGAATCTAGATAACATTATTGCAACTGCTAGACCGCAAGACAGAAATTATATCGACAGACGACAAAGAGACGAGAGACAAGAAATAGGAAATGATATTGACACAGTCGTAGATGATATAGTAAAATTGAATGAAGAGAAATTACCTTTTCAAAGATTACAATTAGAACAAGAGGGGGAGATTGGGCCAATCAAGTACGTTGCAGAAATGATATACGGACAAGACGAGGCACAAAACTATTTGGACAATGCGGTAAGGTGGGTAATCATTGCACTGATATTTGTATTTGACCCTCTCGCACTATTGTTATTAATAACTGCTACTAGTTTGATAGCAAATTATAAAGCGCCAGAACAACCAAGAATTGTTGTTCGAGTGCCGAAAAAAAACCTAAATAAAACTACATTCTTAGGAGATAAAAATGAGTGAAGAAAGAAAAGCAGAAGACTTTCCATTAGAAAAACCTAGCTTGGGTGATAATCCTAAAACTGATAAAGAAAGTGAAGGATATAAACTTATGATGAAATCATACGAAAAAGGTATGGAAGAGTATAACATCAAGTTAGAAAGGTGGTTAGCAGGAGAACAAGTCGCAGGTGTTGATTTTGTGGTTGTGCCTGACGGTGAAGGTGGAACTACAGAAGAACCTGTAGAAGATTCTGAATAAAACACCTTGTTCAAACCATGTCTATCTAGTATAATGGCTAGTAATGATATGGTTAGAACGAAAATATTTGTCTATGGTGGCATCGAGACTCGATGTCTGCAAGTGGAAGAACGATAACACCCTAAACCACAGATGTCCTTATTGTGGGGATTCCCAAAAGAATAAACACAAAGCAAGAGGATATCATTTTGCGGTTGACCAAAACTTTATTTACAAGTGCCACAATTGTGGTAAGTCAACTTCGAGCGTGCATTTTCTTAAAGACCACTTTCCTGATATTCACAAAGAATATTTGAAAGAGTATCTACAAGAGAAAGGTGGTAAAGTTAAAGTCAAGAAACGTAAAATGCCAAGTGCAAATGACTTTAAGTTTAAATCAATTCTAAATACCCATAGTGGAGATTTGCGAGCAGTCGCTGTTCGGGCATGGGAGAAGACAGAGTCTAGGGAATACCTTCAAGACCGACAGATTGGCGAATCACTTATCAGGGAATTATGGTATGTGCACGATTCTAGTGTGTTATCATACCTGAGTCCGAAGTATAAGGATAGAACGCTTGGCAATGACCCTAGAATAGTTTTCCCATTCTACTCAGAGAACGGAGAGTTGATTGGTGTAAGTGGCAGGGCGATAAACGACACGCAACTGAGATACTTAACCATGAGATTCGTAGATGACGTACCACTCATCTACAACATCAATAAAGTGGACAAGTCAAAGACTATCTATGTCACAGAAGGGCCGATAGACAGTCTATTCCTACCAAACTCTATAGCAGTTGGTGGTAGTGATTTTAAAAAGATACAACATCTAAAAGAGAATGCAATAATAATTTATGATAACGAACCACGCAATACAGTTATTCTAAAGAAAATCGAAGAAGTAATCGATGACGGTTACTCGGTTTGTATTTGGCATGATAGAAGAGTCGAAGGACTCAAAGATATTAATGATATGATTATGGACGGAATGACACAGAATGAAATCGTGGAAGTTATAAACTCTTGCACTTATTCGGGCCTTTCTGCTAAACTTAAGTTACAGGAGTATAAAAAAACATGACAGACAATGGAGATATTAAAGTCGTTAAAAGTGACGGCGCCCGTGTAGACATTGACCTAGACAAAATTCATATTATGGTATCCGCCGCCTGTAAAAATATTGCAGGTATTTCAGAATCACTAGTTGAAATGAATAGTGGTCTTCAATTTTATGACGGTATTACTACCAAGGACATACAGAGTATCCTTATCAAGTCAGCCTCTGATTTGATTTCTTTACAGAGTCCTAACTATCAATTTGTAGCAGCCAGACTTTTATTGTTTGCACTGCAAAAACAAGTATTTGGAACCAAGTGGAAAGACGGTAAAGACATATATCCTAGACTCTATGATATGATTAATAAAAACATAGAGCAAGGTGTATATACAAAAGAGATTCTAAAACATTATACAGAAGAAGAAATCGATACGTGCAATAGTTATATCAGACACCAAAGAGATTTTGATTTTACTTACGCAGGTTTACAACAGATAGTAGACAAGTATCTTGTACAAGATAGAAGTACAGGTGAACTCTATGAGACACCACAGTTTATGTACATGATGATTGCTATGACTTTATTCCAAAAGTATAATGGACACGGTGAAAAAAACAGATTGTGGTATGTAAAAAATTACTATGACGCAATCTCTACATTCAAGATTAATATCCCTACACCTATTATGGCGGGGGTAAGAACACCACTCAAACAATTTGCAAGTTGTGTATTGGTTGACAGTGACGATTCTCTTGATTCTATTTTCTCAAGTGATATGGCGATTGGAAAATACGTAGCACAACGTGCTGGTATTGGAATCAATGCAGGACGTATCAGAGGATTAGGTGCAAAGATTCGTGGTGGTGAAGTACAACACACAGGAGTTATACCATTCCTTAAGAAGTTTGAATCTACAGTTCGTTGTTGTACACAAAACGGTGTAAGAGGTGGGAGTGCAACAGTACACTTTCCTATCTGGCACCAAGAGATTAACGATATTATTGTTCTCAAGAATAACAAGGGAACAGAAGACAATAGAGTTAGGAAACTAGACTACTCTATTCAAATGAGTGAACTCTTTTATCAGAGATTCCTCAAAAACGAGGACATTACATTGTTCTCACCACACGTTGTAGAAGGTCTATATGACGCATTTGGAACGCCTGAGTTTGACGAATTGTACGAGAAGTATGAACGTGCAACTAGTATTCCAAAGACTAAGGTAAATGCTAGAGAATTGATAACAGATTTACTAAAAGAAAGAGCAGAGACTGGCAGAATCTATATCATGAATATAGACCACTGCAACACACATAGTGCTTTCCTTGACAAAGTGAACATGAGTAATCTTTGTCAGGAAATCACTCTACCTACAAAACCTATACAATCTATTGACGATTATAAAGGTGAGATTGCATTGTGTATTTTAAGTGCAATCAATGTGGGTAAAGTTGCACTTGAAGAGATAGAACACTTATGTGACTTATCAGTCAGAGCACTTGACGAATTGATTGACTATCAAGAATACCCTGTGAAAGCAGCTGAGATATCCACAATCAAGAGAAGAAGTCTTGGTATAGGATATATCGGTCTCGCACATTATCTTGCAAAGAACAAGGTAAAATATGGAAGTGAAGAATCTTTAAACTTAGTACACGAACTAACAGAAGAGTTTCAGTATTCACTAATCAAAGCCTCTGTGCAGGTTGCAAAAGAAAAGGGTAAGAATGATTGGCACCACAAAACTAAGTATGCAAAGGGTATATTACCCGTAGACACTTACAAGAAGGACGTGGACGACCTAGTCAATATAAAATACAAAAAGGACTGGGAGGCGCTACGTGGCGAAGTCCTAGAACATGGTATGAGACATTCTACACTTAGTGCACAAATGCCTAGTGAATCGTCTAGTGTTGTATCAAATGCGACAAATGGTATTGAACCACCTAGAGACCATTTATCAGTCAAGAAGAGTAAGAAGGGAACACTTAAACAGGTTGTACCTCAGTATACACAACTCAAAAATTTCTATACATTGCTATGGGATATGAAAGATAATCTTGGATATATCAAAGTAGTTGCAGTCATGCAGAAGTTCTTTGACCAAGGTATTAGTGGTAACTGGTCATACAATCCTGAGAACTATGAAAATGGTGAAGTTCCTGTGTCTGTCATGGCAAATGACTTACTCAACACTTATAAATATGGGTGGAAAACTTCTTACTACCATAATACTATGGACGGTAAGGAAGAAGACGTTGTTAAAGAAGAATTACCTTCCGCAGTAGATGACGCAGCTAATGTAATGAGTGGGCATGACCCATTCGATGAAGAGGATTGTGACGCTTGTGCCATATAAAGTAACTTGGAAAGACGGCCCGAATTACGGGAAAGACGCAATCGGAGTTATGAATGACGATACAGTCAATTTCATAAGAAACCGATATGTAGTCTTACGTAATGTTATACCAAAAGACATAATAGATTTTGCACTTAATACGTGGAAAACAGTCGAAGCATTTCCTGAAGCAAAGTCAGCCTTCTTAGAGGAAGAGTTAGAACCGATACCTAATAGTCCTAAATCTTCACACCATACTTCTAGAGGTGGACACACAACACCCATGGGAGTTGCAATGCATAGGTGGTTACATAAAGAACTAGGAAAAAGAATTAATATGGACTTACAAGAGACCTATTCTTTTGTTAGGAAATATGAAAGAGGTGCGTATTTAAAGGCACATTCGGATAGACCTTCATGTGAAGTGAGTGCTACTATCTGTTTGGGGTATCAATCAGATGATAATAAACCATGGAAAATATGGTTAGATAATACTAAGAATTGGGTAGACACACCTGATAATGTTTTTAAGTCAACTCAAGGTATTCCAATCAGAAGAAGAAAGAATGCCATTTGCGTAGACCTAGAAGTTGGAGATTTACTCTTGTATCAGGGCCCAAATGTGGTACACTGGCGAGATACTTTTATAGGTGATTATTCATATCATATGTTTTTGCATTACTATAGTGATAGTACAAGTGCTATATCAGCTTATCGTGAGTTTAGAGACCAACCAACTGAGTACAGCACTTTCCATGACCAAGTGTTAAAATATGACGGAAGAAGTAATCCATACGAACAAAAAACAAATGAAACAACAAGAGAAACTTATAACGAGTGGATGGAAGAATGGAATCATGAACCTAACAAAGCAAAATACGTAAACAATTACGACCACTTAGAATTTGAGAAGATAGAAGAATGACAGTATTTAACAGGAACAAAGTAGACTTCACAAAGGAGAAGATATTCTTTGGTGAAGCCTTAAACACACAACGATTTGACGATTTCAAGTATCCTATATTTGATAAACTTACGCAGAAACAATTAGGATTCTTTTGGAGACCCGAAGAGGTATCTTTACAGAAAGATAGGAATGACTATGCCTCTTTGAATAAATCACAGAAACATATATTTACCTCTAATCTGAGGTATCAGACTTTGTTAGACTCAGTTCAGGGTAGGGCACCAGCATTATCGTTCTTACCATTCGTGACCCTTCCTGAACTTGAGTCTTGCATTATTACATGGGATTTCTTTGAGACTATCCATAGTAGAAGTTATACTCACATTATTAAAAATGTGTACGCAGACCCTTCTGACGTTTTTGATACCATATTGGACGAAGATGCAATCATTAAAAGGGCTGATATGGTCACAGAAAAATACGACCATTTTATAAATCTAGGACGTAAGAAGTTACTAGGTCAAAAGGTAGATGAATACGAATTATACAAAGCATTATATCTCGCACTTATCAGTGTGAATATATTAGAGGGAATACGTTTCTTTGTATCCTTTGCGTGTTCCTTCGCTTTCGGTGAACTGAAAGTTATGGAAGGTAGTGCAAAGATACTATCTCTTATCGCAAGAGACGAAGCACAACACCTTGCTGTATCACAACACATACTTAAATGTTATCAGAATCATGAGAAAGATAAAGTCATGAATAAAGTTATGAAAGATTGTGAGAAAGAAGTTTATTCAATGTATGAAGACGCAGTGAATCAAGAGAAAGAATGGGCAGAGTTTTTGTTTAAAGAAGGTTCTATGATAGGACTATCTGTACCATTGTTAGGAAATTATGTTGAATACATTGCAAACAAAAGACTTAGAGCAATAGGTCTCAATGCAATATATGATATCTCTAGTGCAAATAACCCACTACCATGGACTAAACACTGGTTCAATAGTAGAGGACTACAGAATGCACCACAGGAGACTGAAATTGAATCTTATGTCATAGGTGGTATCAAACAAGATATACAAGACGATACCTTCTCTGGCTTTAAATTATGATATGAAACTGGAAAGCGATTTATATAAACTAATACCAAATGCCTTACCTATGAATCTAAGGATTTCTTTATGGCAGGAATTACTTACGAAAGATTATAATATCGGTTGGCAAGATATACAAGGTACTGAAACGCCATTTTCAAAATCAGCATACCTTGCTCATGTAGCAAGAAGAGAAGAACCTAGAGATAGATTTGGTAAAAATAGATTTGAACCTTTTGAAGAATTAGGTATCCCTAGTGAGTTCTGTCAAGAATATCATGATATCATGGGAGATAAACAGATTGATTATCTTGCAGTAAACTTAGTGTTTCAAGGTCAACAGTTTTGGCCTCATACACATAGAAAACAAACTTCTTTAGTTTACTATGCAAATCTTGAGTGGCATAATAAATGGGGTGGTGAGACTATAATTTATGAAGATGACGGAGAGACTTTCCACGCCGCTGTACCATATACGCCAGGAGCTTTGTTATGGATTGCGCCTGGAGCTACTCATGCAATAAGGTCACCAAGTGTAGAAGCACCAATGTATAGATTCACAATAGGAATGTTTTATGATTAAAATAATATTTACAATAATGATTACAATATATCTTGCAGGTTGTGTAAGTACAATCGAAACTCTTGACGGACTGTGCTTCAATGAGAAGGACGGTACATACGTATGTGAGAAGCCTGAGAGAAAAAGAAAACAACCTGAACAAGAGTGGGAAGAATTTAATGATATGCTTGAAGACGACAGTTGCACTGATGAGATGAAAACTTATCATGGTCATTGTGTCGATTCAAAATATCGTAACATAGCATAGGAGAAAAATGAAAGAACTAGGAATGGTTATATTAGGTTGCATAGTATTTACTGGATTTTTTTCAGGTGTAATCTATCCTAATTTAGAATACAAAGGTTATCCTTCTACACACCAATGCATTGGTGAGTGTTATGAAGAGTATGTAAGAGTACACGGAACAACAGTAGAGATAGAACAACGCAAAAAAGAAGTCGCACAGTCAGACGAGTTCTCTTCAATCAGAAGTTTATGGGCTGGTTGTGCCGCCTGTCATGGTAATGACGGTGGTGGAATTGGTGCATTTCCTAAACTCGCAGGACAGTCAAAAGATTACATAATAAATAGATTGACTCAGTATAAGAATGGAGAACAAGTTGGTGCTCAGTCAGCAGTTATGTGGGGACAGGCAGGAATGCTGTCAGAGAAAGATATAGAAACTATCGGTAAATTTATAGAGGTAGAATTAAAATGATAGAGATATGGGGAAAAACACAGTGTCCATACTGTGACATGGCAAAAAGATTATGTGAAACTAACGGATATGAATTCATATATAAACAGTTAGGAGAAGACTTTCAGAGAGAAGACGTATTGGAACAATTTCCTGGCGCTCGAACCTTTCCACAAATTATAGTTAATGATGAAAATATCGGTGGATACACCGAACTTGAGGGACTACATAAAGGTGGACAGTTATAAACTATATCTTCCTACCGAGAGGGAACAAGACGTATACTGCGATAGATACAGACATATGCTTGATACCATAGATAGGGTAGAGAATGAAGTAAGGATTTACATATGCGGTTTAGATTTTACATACAAAGATATTGGGGAAACGCCTTTACCATTCGTGACATTGAATGGGAAGGTTAAATCTTACGAAAATCTTTGTAAACTTTTAGAACTACCACATTTAATCGACAAACCTAATTACCTAGTAAAAGAAGAGGGGACATATAACAGTGAGTTTAACTAAACTTTTTTGTACAGATTGCCAATCAGAATGTGAAATATATTCTGAAATGGACGGACACCATTATCGAATACAACATTGCCCATTCTGTGGTGCTGAGATTGACGAGGGACAACTTGAAGATATAGACGATGAGTAAAAGAATAAACCTATTCAAAGGCCTGAAAGCACTTTATAAACTTTCAAAAAACAAAAGTGATAATGATTCATATATCAAAGTGAATGTTTATCTTAATGGTAATTGTATTGCACCAACAGTCGCAGAATGGAGTAAGACTTCTCACGGTAAAAGATATCTAAAAGGTGAACGACTACCATTAGATAAAAAATTCAAGAAAGGAACAGTTGGTTGGGTAAGACAACAGTTCATAGGAAAATATGATAAGGCAATCGACCTAGTAAATGCACCTGTGCCAAAAACTCCATACATGGCATACGTCAATTTCTTACAAGACACGCATGATATCTCACACATAATGTCTCAATATGGTCAAGAAGGACTAGGTGAACTTTGTAGAATAGAATTTGAGATATCACAATCATGGCAGAGAGGATTCCAATTAGTTTCATGGATGTTCCAACTAAAAGCACTTATGATAACTAAGAGTTGGAAACAATTTCAAGTAGTCAGAGGAATGATTAAAGAAGCACAACAACGTGCAAAAGACTCAGTTAATTTAGACATGATAGACTGGTTCAAATATCTAGACGAACCATACGAATACGTTAGAGACTCAGTAGCATGTGTACCACCTTATAAACTATATTTTTCTAATCAAAAGTGGGACGATTGGGCAGATAAACATTACGATGCAAAATGAGATTATTAATATTAGAAAAAGATAAAGCACGCCTTTTACGTGATAGAAGTCCATTTGGTACTCCTAGGTGGGTTGTAGAAGAATGGGATAGAGGTAGGTGGAGAACTACAAAAGTTTACAGTAAAATATGGTATAAGAAAGATAAAGTGATTGAGTTAAATGAGGGTCTACAGTAGATATAAAGCACTGAAAGAAAGTGCTTGTTACTACGCAAGAGAGTTAGGTATTCAGGATTCTCGGAAGATTCGTGTCCATATCTATCGTCTACCACACCCACACCCAAAACAAGGTTATATTGAGTATCCAATACACGGAAAACTAAGAGATATATCAATATATGTCAAATTAGACGATGAAAGGGAGATAACCCTTGCACATGAAATGGTGCATGTCCGTCAAGTCCTTGCCAGGCAAGGGATAGACGAGGTTGAAGCAGAGAAAATAGGTCAGAAAATAGCGGAAAAGCGCTTGACAATGACCTTATTTTAATGTTAGCCTATACACATGATGGAAAAAGAAGTGAAATTAGAAACAATCTTTATTGACATGGACGGAGTCCTAGTTGACTTCATTAAGGGTGTATCTGAAATGATAGGAAAACCCCTTACTGCTGACGCTAAAGGTCACACTGAATATGACGAAAGAAAACAAGAATTAACTGACAAAAGACTGTTCAGAAACTTACCACCAATGGTTGATTACCATGAGTTGATTGGGTATGTAAAACATACTGGATTACCTTGGGAGATTTTGACTGCTGCTGGTGCGGTGAACAGAAGAACTGTTGTCTATGATAAACAAGAGTGGATTAAACAGTGGGTTGACCCATTTGTTGTTACTACTTGTACTTACAGTGGTAGTCAGAAAGCCGCCTTTGCGATTGAAGGTGCAGTCTTGATTGATGACAGAGAAAAGAACATTGACGCTTGGGTTGAAGCGGGTGGTATCGGTATCTTACACACTAGTGCCGCTAATACTATCGAACAACTAAAAGCATTAAGAAACGGTGGTAATATCCTTGACTTCCAAAAGGAAGTTGCGGTTACTACTCACGTTTAATTGGTGAGAGTGGTGTGTGGAACCTTCATTGCGAAGATGACTACAAGCACAAGAAGCAACAGAAAACCGCCCGTTGTATCACCAATAGTGGGTCTTGAACATTTGCGTCCGATTATACCACTTTAAAAACATAATCGAAATTGCGAGACAATTTTTCGGTGTGGGAGTTTAGTCTTTAAAGAAACTCCCCTATTTTTTTATATAAATAAAACATGGCATATAGTAAAAAAGTAGTAGATAGATTCAATGACGTATTAGCGAATCCTGAGAAACATGCAGTAGGTAGGTTTGACCCTAAAGACCCTAATGTAGCAACAGGACTTGTAGGTGCACCAGCATGTGGTGACGTTATGAAACTCGACCTAAAAATGAACGGAGATATCATAGAAGATGTCAAATTCAAAACTTATGGATGCGGTTCTGCTATCGCATCATCAACCATGTTTGTTGAAATGCTCAAAGGTAGAACAATTGAACAAGCAAAACAAATTAAAGATAAAGATATTGCAGAGGCTCTTGAATTACCTGCAATCAAACTCCACTGTTCTGTCCTTGCAGAAGAAGGAATCCACAGAGCAATAGAAAACTGGGAAGAAAAACTTGCCCATAGGAGACATAATTATGCAAACAGTGACGAAGGACTTTCCTAACGGAGAAGTAGTCGAGTTTAACGAAAATTTCATTATGCACGCCAAAGGATTCTTTGACGATGGCACATGTGACGATTTAATTGATTATTTTCATGTTGCAAAAAAGCATGGTCAAACACAAGCACGTTATGAATACGACACGTCTAATACCTTTGTAAAGGCAGATAACGCCACTTCAAACTATCCTGATTTACCACCCACAGAAGAAGCTAGATTTGCAGGTATGAATCAAGGATTCTGTGAGCATATAGAAGAGAATCTTATACCAATGTATGCAGACCATTATTTCCAAGAACTAAATGGTAACGTTAAGATATGGGATTGTCCAAAGGTACAAAGAACACAGCCAGGCGAAGGATACCACATATGGCATTGCGAGACATTCGGTAGGGTTACACGTGATAGAGTATTAGCATATATGTTATATCTCAATGACGTTGACGAAGGTGGTGAAACAGAATTCTTACACCAACATTGTAGATATAAACCAACAAAAGGTGATTTCCTGATATGGCCAGGATATTTTACTCATGCCCATCGTGGTAATCCACCTATTTCAGGGCATAAATACATTGCCACTGGTTGGATTGAGTGGTCATAGGAGAAACATATGGAATATTTACATAAATTTCTAGATTGGCATGAACAACAGGTATACAAATATATGGACTTCTTTAACATTAGTGAATACCACGCAATGTGGATATCATTTGGAAAAGGATTCCTCTTAGCATTATTACTAGTATGGATTTTTTAAAACGACAATTTTGGAACCTATGGTCATGGATAAAATCATTTTTCATGACACGTTACACTGTGTCTGTATCGTATAACGCCGAATGGGGTGACAAAGACGATAGAGTTTATACTGGTGTAAGAAAGATAATCACGAAGAAAGAAAAATTTCTATCTTTCATTGATTCGGACAAGAGACCAGTGGAGATTCGTGGAGCCGCTGGACTCAATTATAAAATAGAGGTAGAAGACTGATGTCAGTAGAAAAATTAATTGCAGACCATTTAGAACTTGATATATCAGAAGTCACAGATGATAAGCATATCGTTGACGACTTGGGTGGTGATTCACTACACATTGTAGAGTTAGTTATAGGGTTTGAAACAGAATATGGTATAACGATTCCTGATGCGGATGCCGAAGAGTTAGTCACCGTAGGTGCTATAAAACAATATATTTCGGAGAATACATAATGCAGAATTTATTAATTGGTCTTTTGGTTGCACTAGGATTGTTCAGTTATTATATGTACAATCAGAATCAGACCTTGACTGCTAACAATATCAAGTTAGAAAGTGCAGTAGAAGAACAACAACAGGCTATGGAAGCCTTGAGAGAGTCATATGAGAAACAAGGTAAATCTCTTATGAACATGAGTCGCAGAAATGCGGAAATAGAGGCAGAGAAAGCTGAATACTTAGCAATCTTTGCTAGACATAATTTAGATATGCTTGCATTGAAAAAGCCAGGGTTGATAACCAACAGGTTTAACAATGGAAGTGAAAAAGTAATGGAGAGTATGGAAGATGATACAGAAGAACTTTATAAGCTTACTGTTCCTGACAATAGCGATTAGTGGTTGTTCACTGATACCAACGAAACAGATAGAAATATCTTCCAAACCAATTCAGATTGATATCATGCAACCTGATTTACCACGTCCTGTTAATTTGACAGCACCTAAATGGTGGGTAGTATCAACAGCCAAGATAGCAAATCCATGCAGGAAGATAGTAAACGAAGAAGGTAAAGAAGTCAGACCAAAGGCATGTGCAAAAGAGGATACAGAAAATCCTGATTGGCCTGACGGTTATACATACCTAGATAGGTTCCTAGATGAAATGAAGGAACAAAATAATGGTGAAGTATTGTTCGTTGCAACTACTATCGGTGATTACGAAATCATGGCAGAAGATATGCAAGAACTCAAAAGATATATCAATCAATTAGGTGAAGTAATAATTTATTATCGTAATGTAACTATGCCCAACGGAGATAAAGGTGTGGGTGTAGGTGTGAAAAAGAATGACAAGACCAAAAAAGACTAGAGGATTCCAACCATTTCAAGTTAAGAAGACGCAGTTATTTCCAACTCCGTTTTATACCATGAGATTCGTATCAGACTACGAAGAGATAGTCAGAGATGTTCGTAGAGCAGTCAGTGTTAGTGAAAAAAAGTTTCCTAATGACCCTTCAAGAAACTACACCACCTATTTTGATAGGGAAACTCACCACGAATATATTTCAAACACAGAGTGGTGTAAAAATCTAGCAACCTCACTCAAAGACACTTACGTGGACTTAATGCACAAAGAATTCTTATTCAGTCCAAAAACCCTAAAACTATCAAGAGAAAAAGTACATTTGCACCTGTGGGTCAATAGATACACAGGAGACCACCAGCATAGTTACCATAATCATAAAGGTTCTAAGTTATCAGGAACATTCTATGTAAAGACAGGTCAACCATGTGCACCTATCATATTTGAGAGTCCTATGGAATATGCAAATCTGTTATTTGCTACACAGGACTGTGAGATAGAGGACGGTCAAATGGAACATAACGGTGTGCCTGCAGTACAACAAAGTATGAAGTTTCACCCAAGTGCAGGTGACGTTTGCTTGTGGCCTTCATATCTGTACCACACTGTGCCACGCACACCCGACCAAGAAGAAAGAATATCTATCAGTTTTAATCTAGACCACCATTCAGACCTTGGTTTTGGATATTCAGACAGGGTACTAGATAAACTAGACTACGGATTTTTACACCATGAACAATAGAGTATACAGCAACGACACACTTTTTAGATTTAGTGAGAAACTAGAACCACGTATGGAAGACGGAGTTATCTATATTGATAATCTATACGAAAACCCTGAAGCAGTATACGACTGGTTAGAGAAACAAGACTTACCACTATGGAAGTATAGTGAAGAGAGACAATCAAGAAATACGCAGGACTATCTCGACTGCAGAGTGATACACAAAATAGGATTCCCTACAAGATTGTATGCCAATCAAATGCAGATGTTGACTAATATCTGTAGACAACATTGGTGGAATGGTAATTACAGGTGGGACGAGTGTTATGAGTTTAATGCATTCCAATCATTAGAAAACCATGATAAAACAATACAACACTATCCACATATTGACAGTGCACTAGACGCCCTTGATAGAAACTCAGTGATAAATTGTATCGTATACATGGACAAGGAAGCAAACGGTGGTACTGCTATATACGAAGGCACATGGGTCACAAATGAAGAAGAAAAGAATTTATTATATCCTGTAGAAGAACTATTTGATATCAAAAAAGTCATACCTGCAGAATTTAATAGACTAGTCATGTTTCCTGGCAATCAATTGCATGGTGGATACATAGAGGATTACTCCAAATACATGGGTGATAGTTGGAGATATACTCAAGTAACATTTTTTCACCCTGAGAGATAATTATGCCTACAAAATATAAAGAAAGTGCAGTGAAAGTGGATAGAGCAACTAAGAAAGTTTCTATAGAACATTTCTATGTAAAACAGTTATCGCAGAAAGAAGCATTTGAACTGTTAAATAACGACAATACTAAACCAAAGGTCAAACGTAAAATACGTAATGAACTAGTGAGACGAGGTATCAAGATTGTTAAAGTTCCTAAAACTCTCGATACTTAAAATGTTTTCAGAAAACCACTATCGCCCTCTACCAAAAGAGGTTATAATTAAACAGTCGGAGATAGACGGATATGGCATTTTTGCAAAACAAGATATACCAAAAGATACAGAACTGGGTATTACTCACGTATGGGCGATGGGTAAGTGGATTAGAACCCCTCTTGGCGGTTTCATTAATCATTCTAATAATCCTAACGCAAAGGGCGTAATGAAGAATGCAGACGGAACCGACTACAGAGTTCTGACTATCATGAGAGATATCAAATCAGGTGAAGAAATAACATTCTTCTACACACTTAATGAATACCAAGGAGTATTTGCTTAATGGAAGTAAAATTAATAAACTATAGTCAAGCAGACGGTGATTATCTTATCGAAAGTACCAGTGCACAGGAAATGGTAGCCTTTTGTGCGAGAGTCAGTAACCCTGAAAACCAAATGAACAGTGAGACTAGTACAGGATTGATAAAATATCTTATCAAACATAAACACTGGTCACCATTTGAAATGGTTAGTGCGTGTCTAGAGATAAAGACAACACGTGATATAGCCAGACAGATACTGAGACATAGGTCATTCTCATTTCAAGAGTTCAGTCAACGATATGCTGTTGCAACAGATTTTGAAACACGTGAAGCACGTATGCAAGACCCAGTCAATAGACAAAACAGTATTGAAATTGGTGCAGAAATAGAAGAACGACAAATCCAAGAAGAATGGGATATGATACAGGACAACGTGATTGAGTTGACCAAAGCAGCCTATAATCGTGCACTAGACCTAGGTATTGCAAAAGAACAAGCACGTGCGGTATTACCCGAAGGTCTTACTGCATCTACTATGTACGTCAACGGAACAATTCGTTCTTGGATACACTACATAGAACTACGCAGTGCCCACGGTACACAAAAAGAACACATGGAAATCGCACAGGAGATAGGAAGAGTAATCAGTAAAATATTCCCAGTAATCAATGAGTAGAAAATTAAATCCAACTGTTATTATAGTCACTACTGGACTTGCTACAGAGAAGTCAAAGGACGCATTCTATAATGTGTTAGAAGACAAAGTTGCACATATCCACCAAGACCCTGACCTTGATTGGAAGACTGCATTGGCATATCATGACATAGAAAAATCAGGTATCGAGGCAGACTTCATTGAAGAAGGCACTGAGATAATACTGCTACAAGATAATGTGGTGCTACATGATAACTGCACACCTATACTCCAACAGGCAATTCCTGAAAAAGGTTCAACAAAACCATTCTTGATAGAATATACAAGCAAATATGGTTTTGAGGTGGAGACAAAAATAAAAGAAAAGAATGAGGCACTTGCACCTGTAAGAGAACAGATAGAAGAGAATAACTATTCATATCTGAATTGTCCTATTGCGTGGTGGGAAGAAGAACCAAAGATATTTACAGGCCTTGTTGCATTTAGATATGGTGATACCAAAGAATTATATCAACCTGATACACAATATACTACCAGTGACGAGTTCTATTCTAATGAATTCAAGGGTGTTATCTGGCCAACAATAAAAGGTTCTGTTGTAAATATACAAAATGACAATGGTAAGGAAGAGCAGTGGAAAGAGAGAATTATTCCTGAATTTCCGCAAGAGTTTAATCCAAGGGATAAGTTTGCTACTGCTATTGAATATAGTGAGGAAATGCATAAACCATTCTTCTCATTAGAAGACGGATTAAACCAACACGTAAGTATGGTATTCTTTGACAAATATACAAGAGTCGAAGGCATGCCCTTATAAATATAACATGCGTAATATATTAATAATGACCCAGTGGAAACGCAGACACAATGCATAAACAATGTATGACATGGGATTGATAACACATATGGAATGGTTAATTACATTATTTTACCTACCTGCTTATTTAATCGGGTGGGGTATATCAATCATCATATGGTGGTTCATACTATCATTTGCTTATAAGGCACTGATAGACTTATACGACCTATTCAAAGATTATAGGAAGGGTAAGAACAAAGACCATTTAGATGATGTCGATAACTATTATTAATAACAACTAGGAGAATCTTATGAAAAGATTTTTATTAATTGCTATGCTTTTCGCTATGCCTTTAACAACATATGCAGGAAGTGGAGTTTCAGTGGGAGTCGCCAGTGACTATTTCTTTAGAGGAGTAAGTCAAACAGACCAACCACACGTTAATTTAACTGCAATCGGTGAATGGAACGGATTTCATGCTGGTGCATGGGTCGGTACAGTAGACTTCGGTGACGAAGCAGACTACGAATATGACCTATTTGCAGGTTACAAAATGAATGTCATGGACAATATGTCAGTCGAACTAGGAGTAATCCAGTACAGATATGACGCAGGTGACTATGAAATGGTAGAGGAAGTATTTGCTGGTCTTACCTACGGTGGATTATCCATACGTGGATTCCAAGATACAGATACTGATGATACCTATGCAGAACTAGGTCTTGACGTATCCAACATTGTACCAGTGCTAGACGTGAATCTATTATATGGATATCACGATGAGGATAATGATTTCTCAGCACTAAGAGTCGGATATAATAATTTCTTTGCAGAAATTATGCTAGAAACTGTAATGGACGGACAGTCCATGGACAGCATATCAGTCGGTTATAATTATCATTTCTAATGACGATTGATTTAATTATTATTCACGTAGTTTTTATAGCAACCTGTGTAGGTTGTAGTTGGTATTGGGGACGCAAAGAAGGTGCCCAACGTGTATTACAAATGTTAATAGACGACCAAGTAATAACACCACGTGATTTAGAGAGATATGTGCCTGACGAATAGGCACATATACTTTCTAAAAACCCTCTAGACGATAACATTCCTGTTATTGTATAATATATACATGAGTTCAAATTGCATATCCCACCAAGAAGTGGCAAAAGTATTACACGCAGACCATAGCCCATACAAAATGGGTACACTGGTCTATGGTACATACGAAGAAATAGAGGCATGGTGCGAGAAGAACGACATGTTTGTGGACAAATACCTAGACCATGTTAATCCTTCCACTCTATATAATACTGCAGAATGGGTAGGAACAGGTATATCAGACCCATTTAGTGTGAGTGTGCCATTTAATTATAGAGAAAATAGAGCAAAGGGTACATTTAATACACGTGGGGTTAACCTAGATAAATGGTAGACAAATGGCACGGTGGTAAAGGTAGTAAAAGACGCCCTGAGAAAGACGGTAAATATCAAGAGAATTGGGAGAAAATATTCGGTGACAAGAAAAAAAGAAATAAGCAAAGCGGAACTAGAAAACAGCAAAAGAATATTTAAATCCGCAACACCCAAATATACTTTAGACTGGTATATTAAATGGGTTGCGAGTATATTTGTACTGGGTGCAATGTCACTACGAGGAGTAGAAGGCATGGCATTATTCGATTTAGTATTGTCGATGATAGGTATATCACTATGGTTAGTGGTGAGTATATTATGGAAAGACCGTGCTCTGATATTATTAAATGGTGCAGGACTATTATTTCTCATACGTAATACAGTAGAATATCTAACGTAATGACCACCTATACCAAACTATATGATTTCTTTCCCGATGACATGTTTGCGGAGATACTTAACGCCGCCGAACAGGGTACAGAATACGCAAAAAAACACCCTGATTTACCTCTTATTATAGACATAGACACCTACAAAGACGGTCATATACACCAATACATAGACGAATACTTTGACAATCTAGGATATAATACAGAACAATCCGTATGCAGACTCCAAGGAACATTGCCAGGCACGGAATATAAA
>Ga0163180_10000233_pt1 | contig 31664 bp, 38 predicted proteins | sample AtlANTMetagenome_2_FD_109647 | JGI IMG/M metagenome (GOLD analysis project Ga0163180, IMG submission 109647) | Marine eukaryotic phytoplankton communities from the Atlantic Ocean - Atlantic ANT 4 Metagenome | ecosystem: Environmental > Aquatic > Marine > Oceanic | place: North Atlantic Ocean...
GCCAGAAATAGCATCCACCTGTGAGTTTAAAAATCGCAGCAGTAACAGGCTCGTTAGTAGCAGTAATACCGAGACTACCCTGAACTGTGGGATAAGGGACGTATTTTGGAATGATTTTGGTTCTACGTAAGTCCGAACCAATAACAGAGACACCACGAGGAGCAATAATACCACCAGCAGCTGCATTAAATTTATAAAGAACATTACTCGAACTGGTTAGATCAAAGTTTGTGTTAGAGTCAAAAGGTTGTATATCATTATAATCTGCTACACCTGGTCTATTGTCAATAACATAGTCTGACGGATACAGGTATATACTGAATGCGTCAAATTCATCATTACTAAGACCAACTCTGTATGAAAATCTAGCAACTTCTAGAAAAGCACGCTGTAACGTCTTAAATGGACGTAACGCTGAGTTACCTCTATTATCGTAAGCATCCGATGCATCAAAATCATCAGGGTTAACGTATATAATACGTCCTGTCCTCGATGTAATGATATTCTTTAGACGAGTTAGTGCCATTTAATCTGTTCCTTCAGAGGTATTTATTTACTGTGCTGACTTGGTGTTAAGCACTTGGACGTAATCTTCAGATGCTGACTCAAATCCAGTTACATTATAAGAAATATCACCTGCTGAGGAGTAAACTATGATGTTCTGACCAGGACCAACTACTAGTCCAGTTGTTCTCTCAGCAGTATTTGCTGCTAGAGCATCATCATATGCAATGTAATCCTCTGCATTGATAAATGTAGTTGCTGTTGCCCCTACTGCATTACCAGTACCAATACTAGCAACGTTAAATGTAAGGTTGGGAGCACCACCACCACCTAAGTTGGCATCAGTAATAGTAACTGTGTCTGCTGCTTGGTAGTTTTTACCACCATTCACAAGTGTCACAGTCGCTGCACCTGTAGATGCTGCTACTGAAACATTAACTTTCAGACCACTACCATTACCACCTGTAGGTAATAGACCGTTGTAAGTTCCTTCAGTTCTTGATGCATTGGCAGCACCAATTGTATCAAGTGTTTTACCTTTACCAGATACAATTTCTGATGCAGTTCTATTAGCATCAAGTAATGTTGGAGTATCATAAATGATATCCCCTGCAACAAATGCTGCACTAGCACCATCTAAGGAAATCTTAACTAAGTTGTTTGTTGCATCAAAGTCATGAACGTATCCCCACTTACCAACTGTAACTCCACTTGCCTGTATACTGTAAGTAGTGCCACCCAATGTAAATTGGTCAGCAGCAGTGAACGCTTCACCACTAATTTTATATATGAATATCTCTTCGTAACTTGGAGATAGTGCAACCGCCAGAGTCCAACCAAACCCTGCGTTACTGTCAGCAGTGTTTGCTACTGCAGGTTCAGCATAAGCGGCTAGTGATAATGGAGTATTATCTGTGATTAAAATTTGCAAATAAGATCCTGCTTGACCAGGTGTTCCTACCTTAGTTACATCAGTTGTATATTCAGTACCAGTTAGTGACTGTGTACCATCCTCAGATTCAGATAATCTGAATGGGTGACCAGTGTTACTACTATCTGATTGATCAAATTTATAAGTACGCTCATTATTAAGTGTCTGGTTTAGATATAATGAGTAGGTTCCACCCGCAGTAGTTTCTGAGATAATAAATCTATCTTGGTTTGGTACGTTACCTGCACCCTGTGAATAGTTCAGAGGAGCAGTGAAGTTAGATGTACCACCTGTAATTGTCTCACCCTCAGTCCAGAAGTTAAGATGATAGTCACCTGCGTCAGTCATCTGTGTAACTGTAGCACCATCATTATGGTTAACTGCAGAAGTACCATACTGTCCACGAGTAACAGTTAAGTCGTTACCTGCAACAGCAGCGACCTGCATAACTTCATTACCAATAAAAGCATAACCACCTTCTAGGAATCCAGTAGCATCAGCAAGTGTCAGGGTTGTGTCACCTGCAGCAAACGTACCACCTTCGTTGATTGTGGATGTAGTAGCAGAGTCAATAAAACATTTTGCAAATGCTCCAAATGCAATAGGTCCTGCTGTTGTACCATATACACCTCTAGTTACAGTCAATTGGTTAGTTGCTGTGTCAATACCAGAAGCATCAATAGAAATAATCTCAGTACCTGTAGTAGATGCATTAGTTGAGATCATTAATCTAGCATTATCTGCTAGACCTGTGTTCCTAGAAACATTAACTGTTGTAGAACCACTTGCTACATCAGGACCAGAAGCAAATATTGATCCTGTGTCTGTATCAATATTACGGAGTACAGAAGTTAAAGAAGAAGTACCACCTGTAACTGTCTCACCTACTGCAGGGATTCCAACTAGGTTAGCGTTATCTACTGTGGTCGAATAGTTCTTCTCAACTTTTACATATCTTGTTAATACTGATGTATCCTTATATACGTCTAATAGTTTAGCAACTGCACCATTAGTTGTTGCTATGTCTGCACCTGGTATAGCATCCGCAAAAGCGATACCTGGCGTAATCTTTATCTTATATGATGATATTGGATTACCTTTAGTAAATTGTAATGCTGTCGTCTCATCTCCATCTAGTTGCAATATCTGGTCATAATCACGCAATGCTGCACGATAAGTTAGAGCACCGCTACTTTGATTGGTTGCGGTCATAACTGTGGACGCTGTATTATCAATATTGCATCGATAAAGTGAGGTACTTGTTGTAGCCCCTGGTTTAACTGCGGCTAATCTACCTGCTGTCATTTCTTACCACCCTGCTTGGAAAAAAGATTGTAAACGGAGTCTGCCTCCGAATGTTGGTGCAGATAAAGGACCACCAAAGCTAACACCCACCGCTTCGATGTTGTTAGTAGATAGTAGCGTAGCATCTGCTGCGGGGAACTGAATATTAACTGCAGAAGTAATGTTAGTGGCATCAATAGTGATTAAACCGTTAACATTCTCTGGGTTGTTAATCCTCATGCTCTCCATGGTTTTGTTAGAAACGGTTTGTGTTGCCTTTTCTGCTACAAAAACATTGGAATCAGTACCATTATTTAGAGGTTCTGCTAATGACCCCTCTGGAACTGTCCATTGTAAGTTACTATTGGAATTGAGGTTTGTAAGATTAAATGTAATCTTCTTAGTAGCATCTGCACTATCCTCAAATATCGCACCTTTATAGACTTTGTTAGTCAATGTCTGTGTCGATGCTTCACCAACAACCTTAACATTAAGGTCTGGCCATGTAACTGTCCTATTCTGTGTAATAACACTAGAATCGAAGATAACATACTTGGTAGGATTATTCTCATCTGTAGATGGAGTTGTAGAGAACGTGGGGTTAACCATGTTCTTGTTCTTCACATCTTGTTGAGTAATATCATCAAGTAATGTAGATTGAGTTATCGTAGTACCATAGTCAGGTAAACGATATATGTGTTGACCTGGTGCATCCCATGCGTCAGTCTCAAACTTAGCAATCTTAGATACATCAGTAGAACCAGTGATCTGTAAGTCACTATCTTTAATGATAATAGACTTATTAGTCAAAGTTTGGAACGTATCTGCAGCAACTAAAGTCGCTGAAGTGTTGGAACCTACACTTGGAAAGTCAAATCGTCTTATACCACCTGCAGTAGAAACCGTATCTACGTTAAACACAACTTTCTTTGCAGGGTTCTGATCACCCTCAAAGAAGACGTTAGAGTCTGTAAACTGTGCTGTACCGTTAATAGTAAAATATCCACTACCCTGAGGTACTATTTCTACGTTGGCGTTAGCGGATGCTGTATCAACTGCACGTATTTGTAAAGTTGATGATCCATCTTGGTTTGCATTTCGCTGATTATACAACGATGCAGTACCAAATGTTAACCCAATTTCATTAACTGCACTCTGGTAAATTCCAGTGTCCCTGTCCAAGTCAAAAGCCAGTCCTGGAGCGGCTTGTGACCCCGCAGAAACTGACCTAAAAAGTTGATTAACTTTTGATTTTCGATTTGGTATTAGTGGATCTGAAATGACAATAGGAAGCACTGCTTCTCCTGTCACCAGTGCATCAGCAATAGTATCAAGTTGTGATATTCTCTTAGTTGCCACTATACATCTATATTGGTTCTTCCAAGTTATTTATACGTTCAGCAGACCGTCCTCCTAACAAGAGGTCTCGAAGTCTTTTTGACTTCTCTAATTGCTCTTGATGGTACTTAATCCAAGTGTCTAATTCAGTTATAATATCCTCATATGCACTAACAGCATTGGTTTCACTTTCCAAATAATCTCCTATAACATCACTTAACTTATTCAGTCTTTTGTGATCCTGTTCTGGAATATCATATTTTTCTGTGTGTGGTCCGCTCATAGGTCTTTAGTCTTCTTAAAAAATTCTGATAACGAAGATTGATTTGCCATTTCATCAGGTGGTTCTGGATCTTTGTATCCTTTAATCCTTTTCCAGTCATTCCTCATGGCACCAAGTAACCATGCCTGTGACAGACCTTTAGGACCATGCTCTAGTAACTCAATCTGACGTTTAGTCAGACGGTGGCTACACAGGTCTATGTATTCATTTCTCCAATTACTGTCATCGTAATCCATAGTTACTCCTCTATATCAAAAAACCAATTGATTGATCTTATGTAATCAAATGTACAAGACAAGTCAAAGTCACAATTAGTATTGTACTTACGGTCACATAGAAAGTTTCTCAACTGCTCTACGCTTGTGAAAGTACCTTGGTGTCTCTCCTTGTCATCATACAAATGATACTTCATTCTTTCAGTTCCTTTTGCATTTCTCCTAGTGATTCCTCAACATACTGTTTGACTCCGACTGGATCTGGTTTCCAGTCACTAGGCATTGGTATCTCAGGTGTAATTTCCTGTTCATACTTGTTAGTAAACTCAGGAACTTCTGCCATTATGATAGATGGTTTGCCTTCCTGCAGAATCTTTATTGTATGACCTCTTTCCAATAATGTCAAGAGGAACCCTAGGTTATTGCTAACCTCATCGGGTGATACTTCTATTAGATTGTTCATTAGAATACGAAAGTAAGATCATCAGGTTCCAGAAAGTCCTGTAATAAGTTCACCATATCAGAATAGGATTGCATCCCTTCTTCATCAAACTCAAATCGGTACTCTTCAGTATACCCCTCTTCATCTCTAATGACTATGCGTCTTGTAGAGATATGAATAAAGGCATGTTCGATGTACTCGACTAAATGCTCCATTAAATCATCCATTAGTTAAGCATAACAGGAAGACCGTAAATCTGGCAAGCTCCAAGTCCAGTACCGAAAGCACTGAAACCTACTCCTACACCGTAGGACGCTATGCCAGAAGTTACCTGATTTATTATAGCACCTTTTGCTGCAGTTACAACCTCTCCTATGCCACCTGTCGGACTGGCCACTAATGTCATGTGACCACCTGGTGTTGCACCTGTTACTATGTCTGCCATAGCTGTGGGCATTGTAGTACCCAATGATAGACGAACATGTGCAGGTGGAGATACACCTGGAAATGGTGCATCCATTGTGACATCTACAATAGATCCTTTTACTATACTAAATTGTCCTGTTATGACTGGCATCATCTGGAATATACCAATAATATCAAACCTACCACAGTTTAAGAATGATGTGATCCAGTTTGCTTCATTAATAATCTCACCGTTAGCGGTGTTAGTTATACATGCTGCCTCGTTATTAATATCCTGACCCTTAAGGTTGATAGCGGATATCGCTGTCATGTTTATTTTGTTTGCCTGTACTGTCCAGTCACCTTGATAGTTACAATCATAGTCACCTGCTACTGTGTGTAAGGATTTTGCTTCTCTTTCTGCAACTTCTACATCAAACTGTGGTTTGTTTCTCTTTGCAACCTTATCCTGTAGTACTGCTGCCATCTGATCAGTTGCTACATTAACACCACCTGCAGTATATTTGTTACTTGCCCCTGCTGCTTGCAATGGTTTCTGATCATTCCATGTACTACCACTAGCAAATCCACCATTAGCATCAGATGCTTGAGCACCAGGACCATTTGATACGTGAGTATTCATAGATCCAGAAACCTCAATGTGAAGATCACCCATAACTTTGAGGTAGTAATCACCTTCTACAGTATGAACATGATTACCTTTAATAGCTTGACACTGGTCACCACCGATGATAGATGTTTCATTACCTGGCACATTGAGGTGCTCGTTACCCATCTTATCTTGGAAGTTGGTAACACCACCTGGTCCTGAAGTAACAAACTTCTCTTTACCTGGTGTTGCATCATTAAGGACTCTAGTACCATTAAGTGATGTCTTTGTCTCCATCAAGAATGGATTAACATTCTTAAAGAAGTCATCATAGAATCCACCAGACTCAGGTTCACCACCAGACATGTTCAGTAAACCACCTCCTGCAGTTCCTGACGATGGTGGGCAACTATCATAATTACCACCACCAACACCATTTACACCACTAAGACTATCAGGGTCACACTGCGTGGTTCCTAAGAGAGGAACCCATGCCTGTGCTTTCGGTTTTCGACTTTCTCTGTTGCAACCTTTAGAACCAAGAATCAGTGCAAGGATTGCTTTTAATATACTAAGAATAGACTTAAAGTCTAACTTAGTGAAGTCAAGAGAGAATATACTACTGATACCATCAGCAAGTTTGGATGCACCTTTCGCTGTTGTTACCCCTGCAAATATAGCACTTGCTGCCGAGTTGATAGAGTTTAGTGCCTTACAAATTTGTCCTTGGATACCAGACATTGCAGACTCAACCCAGTTAGTAATGGAGTCTTCCATTTCCTGTACGAAATCCATAACCTGATCGAATATCTTATTCAGATAATTCGTTATGAATCCCATTATATTTCCCATGACCGACACCCATGCAGGTGTAGGTTTACAGAACATAGCAAATATAAGTTCTAAGATTGCTCCGATTGCTGTTACCACAACAACTGGAACCATGTTAGATATTAGTCCTAATATAGTATCAATCGCTTGCTGTATAACTCTTGCTGCTAGTTCCTTTAATGGTGCTAACATACCACTAACTGCGTTAGTCACATAGTTAGTAAGATTAGAGAGTTGATTAAGTATTGCTTTACCTTGTACTGATCTACCAGTAATAGCAGACATAAAGTTACCACTATCACTATCCTTTGCTAGACCACCTACCTGTACACCGATGTCAGATAGCATCCTCTTCATATCAAGGTTAAAACCATTGTTTGCAGGACCTGTAGTACCATCAGCGATACCACCTGCTAAACCTGGTGGTCCTAATGGGTTTGTATATACGTTAAATGGTGTATCTACTTCACCCTTAGATACTGCTCCTCTTGCATATTCTTCTCCACCTTCTGCAGAACCAGGTGTTTGACCTTGTACTTTAGCGAATGGGTGACCACCTAGTGCAAATTGATTATTGACTGCTTTCTGTTGTGGAGTATCAGTTGCTAGTGCTGCACCTATAGTCGGTTCAGCAATGGTAGTTCTTCCTAGTTGGTTTGGTGTTCCACGTTCTACACCACTAGCACCTGCCTCATTAGATCTCTCTGCGTGCTTAAATCCTCTAAATGCTCCCATAACACATGGAAGTTGACCTTCTTCACCATCTAAAAAGAAGCCCAAGACACTAGCACCGACTTGTAGTTCGGTAGTAGTTCCTGCGTTCTTGGTCTGTGGTTTATCTGTTGGGAGTAGAACTGTAGCCCATGGTAGAATATCTGTTGGTAATTCGTTCCAGTGTGCTGCATCTCCATTTTCATCAGTTTTATTACTGGTATACCAACCAATAATACGAACCTTTACACGTCCCAGTTGGGATGGGTCAAGTATGTCTTCTACTTCACCTACCCACCAGTTAAATCCATCACGACCTGCAAAATCGGTCTTTCCTCCAATTGCCATTATGTTACATCTAGTATCCTCGAATTATTTAGCTTAGTAAAAGTGAAGAACCCCTCAGACGGTTCTTTACCCCAAGAAAATTTTCCTGTTTCTATGTTATATCCAGTGTCAATTGACCTGTAGTCTGTGCCATTAAATTCTACAGCACTAACAACTTTAGTATCTCTGACTATACATTCACCTTTGATCTCACCATACCATGTACCTGCAAAGTATCCCCACTGCATTTCACACCCCTCTTTATCAGTTAAGAGATTATGTGCTTTAGTAAATACTGTGACCTGATCTTCATGTCTGAATGTTATATGGTAGTGTCTATATGGTTTCTCTTCACCATCATAGTTATACCATTGCTTTAGTTCTAGAACATCTGGTTTGATCTTGGTGTACAAGATATTAACCCATGGCCACTTGGTAGGGTTGCTATATGCTTGCTTCTTGTTCTCATAATGACCAAGTATCAGTTTATCATATAATGAGGTCATACCATCCTGTAATAATCATCTTTTCTTCAGTTGGTGCAGGATATCCCTTATGCATGTGTGTCCAATCTGCTGGCCAGACAAGAGTTAATCCCTTTCTTGGTGCAACCTTACACTGCTGAACATCAAAGAATGTTTCCCCTCCATCGTAAATATCATTAAGATATGTCATCCATGCCATCACACGGTTACTACACTCAGGATGTGCACTGTTCCTCTCACAGTGTAGTTTCTTAAACCCACCGCTTTTTGGATACCACTGTATATTAAAATCTTCTATCAAATCCCAGTGGATCGTCTTTAACATTGTCCAATAATTACAGTACTCTCTAGTTACCTCAGCGAGAGCATCAACATAATCAGTTATTCTCTTATCCTTTATATACCTAGGAATAGTCATATCAATAGAGTCTTTGATCTCTTTATCAACTCCTCCCTTCGCACCAAAAGCACCCCCAGAGTATCCTTCTTGTTTCTCTAGGTAATCGCAGGTGTCCCAGAAATCTAGGACACCATCTACTACTGATTCTTCTATCTTCCCACCACCGATGAAACTATAAGGTGCATCGATGTTAATAAATTCAGTCGTCATACACTAAGCATTCTGGTTCTTCTGGATTTTGGTCGCAGAATAGTTCTAATGCGTTAGGGTCATGGTGATCACCAGCTTTGATTTCATCTTTGTGGTGCTCTGCATACTCTTCTAAATCATGTAGTTCCGCTTTAGCATGTCTGCGTGCTGCAGGGTTTGCTAGTGGGTCGTCAATCAGTGCTTTATCTTTATCTATGTGCTGCTCAATGGATTCCATAGTAATCCTCCTTAACTACGTCAATTATATTTATATTTGCTTCCTTTGTCAAGTGCTTGGAACCGAATCTCGACACAAATGCAACTCTGTAGATATACCAGTCTTTTTGTAGGTATGCTTGAGTCCTTTTATGAGATATCTACCACTATATTTCTTATCTAACTTGACATTCTCGCTGTTCCTCTCGGTACCAGATTCGGGTATAACCGTCTTAATTACACCACCTGCATATAGTCTGCTATTACCTGGAACTTTAATAGTAAGAGTCAGTGTGTTTACTAGTGCTAATCTAGCTGCAGCATAAGCACCTGTCACCAGTACGTCTTGTGGTTGATTGTCAGCACCATTATTGGGTTGACCTGCTGTCTGTTGTGTATATTTTGGTAAGATTCTAACCTTCATCCTTGTTGGGTGATCTTGAGAATATTGTTTTATCTTTTCCTTATCAAATGGTGGTGCTTTCTCTAGTGTAGATGCTTGAGTAAACACTTGTCCAAGAGAAAATACAGTTGGTGGTTGTGATGTACCACCTGCTTTAGATTGATTCTCTGCAGTTTGTATCTGTTTAGAAGTATTCTTAAAGTTCATTGCATAAGTAAATGACTCCATACTAAATGAACGACTTGATTCTCCACCTGCACTAAAGAAATTAGTAGTTGACTTACCTGCGTCAAGATACTTTGTAAATTCCTCACCTGATAATGAATTAGCATATTCTGGTACGGAAGAACCTGCAGGAACTGTTCCAGACTCATACAACTTATCAAATACTGCACTACTAGTGGCTGCAGGATTAGGTATAGCACTCTCTGATATTGCAGGAATTACTATCCCCATGGTGATGTTCTTATATAAACCTGAACGCATCTTATCAAGATGATTCATTCTTTCGGGATATGTGATACTCTCAATACGATAAGAATTATCACCTGATGAAGCTTCTGCAGATCCACCTGGTGTATATGTGTATGTCTCTAATGCTTTTTGCTCACATAGATAATCGATACTTTGGAAGTTAAATCCTAGACGATTCTCATAGAATAAAAATCCAGACTGTGTTGTGGTCTTACCACCCTTTCCACCTTGACTCTGACTTCTAACAACTTTATCAGTAATATATGAAATGCAGTCAACTGGTCTCCAGTTTGGTGATATAAAATTAATATTACTATGTGGTTCTATTGCTCCTTTATGTTTAATCTTCTGTGGTGCTTTGAGTTTATGAGCAATTACATACTGTACTGTATCTGGTTTTTGTGCATGAGGACCGAACCCACCAAATGTTCTGTTTGCTTCATTTAGATATACCTCAGGTGATGCACAGTGAAGAATATAAACCTTTGCTCTCTCATTCTTAATGATACTACCAATCTTATAAATCTGTAGATCAGCATCAATCCTAGTCTTTTTAGCATTTCTACTGTTTCTCTGTTCAGGATCTATAGATGCATATGTCTCAAAACATAGCTTAACCATTTCATCACCAAATAGTACATCACCAAACTGTATTGAGTCTAGTAATGTCATATCACAACGCACGAAAGGTGAGTCAATAGTTTCCATCCAAGTGAACTCTGCTATCAGTGCTTTGATATCATACTTCGTATCATTATGTACAACGTAAGCATCTACTAGTTTATAATCTTTTGCTTGTGCTGCCATTAGAACATCTCAACTGGGTCGGATTTGCTATCTGCCATTAACCCATAACGAGTTTGGAAGAAATCATTAGCAGGTGGTTCATAATCATTAGGTATTACAATAGGTGGTGTCTTAGGCATTTCTTGCTCACCACCAGATTGTACTTTATCTGGAAGATTTATTGTATTGACTGATGAACCACCACTCGCATCATTATAAGACATTTCTGCTGCAGATTCTTGACTATTAATGTATCCACCCACATCACGATGTTTTACTGCATCTATATTTACCTTACCACCAGCTGCGAATATTCCTAGTTCTGATAATTTATCAATTAATGCAGTACCAGGTGGGAACGCTAGTCCTGCTTCTCTATCTTTTTTACGAGCAGCGAAGTACTTATCATCACTTTGTTTTGATGCATCACTAGAGTTCAGAATAGGTACGAACTGTTGTGGTGGCATCATATTTCTCTTATATAAGATATCCAAAAAGTTCTTATTCTCATAGCCAGGTACTTTCTGTACTCTTTGTACCAGATCTTTCTGGTGCTCTATCATATCTTGCGTACCAACACTTGCTACTCCGTCTTCGAAATGAGAATATGATTGATCCTCTACTATTTCACCATTCTTAGTTACAGTTTTCTCTTTTAATGTTGAGAATGCAACAACTAAGTGTTCAGGCATAATCTGCCCCATCCTATATCCCATCTGTCCGAAATGAGATATGTCTTTACCTTTCCAGTAGTCTGCATACTGTCCACCTTCCTTATATTGTGGGAGTAATCCACCAACACTAAAAGGTACTGAAAATCCTTTACTTGTTGCCTCTGCCAGTCTTCGATTAGTAAGACCAGGATTAGTCTTAGTTGCAGGTGTATCAAATGGAACTACAAATGCTCCACCTGCTGCCTTCTTTGGTAGTCCAACATACTCAGTACCATGACCTATGAAGCTAGTAGACTTACCACCATCCAATGATACAGGATAACCAGACTGAGGACCTGAGATCCATCCACCACCTGCAAATTTTGGTAACGCATCCTGTTCTTTTTGTAATTGTGCATGCCTCTTCATGTCGCCATCTTCGATGGCTTGCATCATATCTTCTTCCAGACTCATATATGCCTTTTGAGCTTCTATTTGCTCTTTGGTCATATTACCGCCAGTTACTTCTCCCTTCTCCATAATACCACTATTCTGACTCTTCACTTCTGGTGATAGTTTTACTGAACTATCATTCTCTTCTTTTCTTGCACCGTCTTCTAATTCCTCTTCCTCTTTATTCTGATCCATCTTAGACTTGATACCCCAAGCAAGTAATGCTGTACCTGCTATTGCTGCAGCAAGAGGTCTTCTGGATATAAACCCAACGATTCCTTTAAAGAGACCAAATATACCCTTAAACATTCCTTTAAGATTCTTAACCAATGCACCACTCTTAAATTGTTTTATTACCGTACCAATACCAAGTTTAGCTATACTTACTGGTGCAAACAGTAATCCTAATGCAGTGACAAATTTTATAATACCAAACACACCACCAAAACTTAATGGTTTCTCCATGAACTCCATAAGACCACCAAGTCCCATGTCGATCAAAAAGGTTGCTGTATTGAGTAACCATTTACCTACTGTTCCTATTGCTTCTATAAACTTCTGCGTCTTCTTAATATTAGCAGGTTTACTTGCCCATTTCAGTAAACTAAGTCCAACTAGACCTGCGAATAGTTTACCCATGAATCCAACTAGACCACCTAAGAAACCAAATCCAAAGTTTAACTTACCTCCTGTTTCTTCCTCATCATCTGGTTTAACTACAGGTGCAGGTTTTCCTTCTTGCAACTGCTCTGCTCTCTTATCTGCTGCTAAATTCTGTCGTCGTATTAAATCTTCTTGCTGCTCTCTTTGTGACTGTGTTAACTCTTCTAATGCTGTAGTCCTTCTTTCCATCAACTCTTGTTGCTGAGATATCTGCTGCTTCATCTGCTCGCCAAATGTCCCAACCATCTTCTCAACGATGATAGCTATGCTATTAGCAGTAGCACCTAGGCTATTAGTTGCTTTAATCAGTGTGGTCATACCACTAGTCTGACCTGCGACAGTCTTATCACCAATTTTCACAGTGATTCCCGACTTCACCTGAGGTGGAGTCACCATCTTATATAAACGTGCTCTTGGTAAAGTTGCCATTAGTCAGTAATCATTGGAGTTGTTTTGGTATATTGCACCTCAGGTGGAGCACTAGGCACACTCTTCGGAACTATAACCCTTTGATTCACTATCAATATACTATTTCTATTCTTAGCTTTAGCTCTAGGGGTTGAGTTTGCAATTACGTTAACTTGCTCATTCTTTATATTTAGAGTGTTACCACCCATTTTTAACTCAGGCATTGGTTGTGGAACCTGACCACCTTTACTGAACATTGGTACCACACCACCTTTAGACATCTCAGTTTTACCATACTTTGCTAACTTCTCTTGCTCACTCATGTTTGCAAATGCTTCATACTCTTTCATAGAGACTTCCATACCATTAATATATCCTGTGCCAGTATCTAAATCAAAACGACCTGTAACTCTAGATTTGGTAGATATTTTCTCTGAGCTCTCCTCCACTTCTACTGGTTGGTCTTTCTTAAAAGGATTTCTCGCAAGAGGTCTACCATCATTCATGATAGGATCTTTGTTAAGTTTCTTGGGAATCACTGATGCGATCATTGCTGATAGTCCATCACCAGCTAGTTCACCAAGTGCACCACCTGCCATACCAGTAACAAAACCAGGAAATCCACCAAACGGTGCACCAATAGAAAAACCTGCAGTATAACCCGTTAGTCCACCAAGTGCCCGTAAGATTGCGTTGACTGGTGCCTCACCAAATACAGTGTAATCAAGTACACCCATCAATGCTGCAATTAGTTTGTCTATACCACCAACACCCTTGGTTGACTTCTTCGCCATTTCCAATCCCTTGCGAAGTTTTAGTAATCCTTTACTCTTCTTCGCACTCTTGAGCATTCCTCGTATACCATCCTTAATCTTCTTAGGATTCTTTGCCAAATCAACCAACTTCTTTATAGTTTTATCCTTCTTAACAAGTTGATTGATTTTACCCTTCAGATTGCCCTTTACCATTTCTACTAACTTCTTAGGGTCTTTTGCTAATTCTGCTATATCTCCTATCTTCTTTGCTACACCTTTACCAAACTCCTTCATCTTCTCCCAGTTCTTACCCATATTCTTGACAAAATCATCTTGCCAATTACTAAGTCTCTTGAGCTGCTTCTGAGTCATATCCTTAGCAAAGTTAAAACCTTTCCCTGCTTTGGTTTTAATCATACTACCTATATTTTTAGTCTTCTGCCACATGCCAGCCACATTCTTACCTAGATCATCTACTTGATTCTTAAATGTATCTGCAGTATTCTTTCCAAATCTCTTAAACTTCTCCGCACCAACATTTACCATTCTCTTTATATTTGTTGGTCTAAGTCTCCTCATCGTCTTGGATGCGAACGATTGCATATTCTGCAGCGTCCTACCTCCACGAACCTGCATTCTTCTACGCATGTTACGAACACGATCACCAATATTCTTAAACTTCCTAAGTCTAGGTTTCTTGAGTTTTGTACCTGGTCCACCCTGTGCTTCAGCAGCAGTTAATGCAGTACCTAGTGTCTGCATCATCTTCACATCACCAATTAGTTTCCATGGAAACAATACTCTAGACGCTAACCAAAGAGATGCGATTCCACCTAATATTTTAAATACACCAAATAAACCCTCAAATGCCTTGCTAAGATTGCTTTGACCAGGATCCTTACTACCAAATATATTACCTATACCAGTCAATATACCATCTAGTCCCATCCCTATGAGACCAGTTGTAAATGTAAATATTGCCTTAAAGAACCTAAGTAAACTCTCTATCTTCTTGACATTAGCAGGATTACCTAACCACTTAAAGAATCCAACAGTAACTACTTTCCCAACAACATTTTTAAGGAACCCAAATACAGGTGCGAGTGCCTTCGCAAAACCTTCTAAGAAACCTAGTCTTCTCTTCGGAACCTTTTTAGCTTGTGCTTCACCATCTTCTTCTGCATTTCCAAGTCCTTCCTGCTGCTCCTCTGCTTTTTTGTCTGCTTCTAAATTCTCTCGTTTCTCTTCTTTCTCTACCAGTACTTCACTAATATCAAGCTTCTCATCTTTCTCCTCTTCTATATGTTTAGTCTCTTCTACAAATGAATCTTTTAAGAAATCTAACTGAAACTGCATCATATTTTGCATAGACGCTAGACCTTCACCAATGCCTGTTAGCGTATTACCTAATCTATGATACTGAATCTGATGAGCACGCAACTGCTTACTATAAGGTGTCGTTACTCTTATAGGATTAGTTTTAATAAATTTTCTAATCGTTGCTGTCATTAGAGTGATATTTGACCTTTGTTCTCACGCTGCTTTCTACGAGTCTCTTCTTCTTTCAGATACTGTATTAGCAGTGTAACGTAGACATCACGTTCCCATGGGATCATGTTTTCCAATTCTGTTAAACTGTACTTATGATGCTGCATGAGAGCAAAATTAGTCTTAAAATAATTCTCAAGACTGTCGTGCAACATCGCTATGCGAAAAAAGATGCAAGACCCTCCAGTTTAACCTCACTTTCTTTCTTAGTCTTAGGGTTCTTTACTGTAATAGTATGCTCTAGTTTAGGCATAGTCTCAAAGAACTCTTGGATCTTAGAAAATTGATCTTGATTCATGTCACCGATGAATTCTACTGCTTCCTTCTTTGTAAAAGAATCATAGATCTCATCACCTTGATATACTTTATCAATACATGATGCAGATAGTTCGAAGACATCCTCCATTGTGGGTTCATTCTTCATGTTTTGGTCAATAAATGCATTGAGAGATGGATATTTCATCTCAATCTTTACATCATCACCAACATCTAGAATCTTTTTATGCTTTCTAGGAACTGTTACCTCGATCTCTTCTAGATCTAAGCTAACATCTACTTGAGTTTTACCATCATCAGGGCATGTTATCTTAAATTCACTGACTTCAGCAACTGCTTTAGCACGAATTCTTAAGAACAAAAACTCAATCTCAAACGTAGCTAGTTTATCAACATCCTTGACATTAGTACATGCTTTGAGGATATTCTTAACTGCTTTTCCCATTTCTTTTTCATCTTGAGTCTCCATTGCTAGGTAAAGCAACTTCTCCTCCTTAACAAGAAATGGTCGGTAACTGACTTTCTTACCACTAACAGGTAATGTGCAGTCATAATCAGGCACTGCAAGTTTTGGTAAAGGCATAATTAAATATAACGATAGAATTATTTAGACACCGAATCGGGAAGGACTAGTAGGCATATTTCCACTAGAATAAGTTTTTGATGGTCCAGTAGCTTTTAATTGATCACGATTAAGTGTATCAAATCTATATCTCTCAAACATTAACTGAACATTTAGACTAAGTAAACTAGTCTCATCGTTGTTTAACTCATAAGTTCCCACATTTGCAGGAAAAACACCATACATCTTATATATTGCACTCGCTTGGTTCAGTCTTTGCTTATATACTTTCTCTGGATCCTCAGCATCGAATGACTGTAAGAATGTATTAGATCCATTCTCCCATTTGATAATCTTAAATTCAGTAACGTAATCATCATAGAATCCAACAGTATTATCAGCATCTGATGCTACGCAGTGGCACCATCTCTCAAAATAATCTCTATGAACCTGATCCTTAGTAACTAAAAAACTAATCTCAGTTTCTGATGCAGTCTGACCAGTACCGAAACGACGAATCATTCCATGGTTATTGACTTCACCAGTAGTGACTGCTCTACTTGGGACTGTGACGCTATTTGCAAATAAACTCATTCCCATCATAAGATTAGTGCCATTATTATCCTCTGGTCTCCACCGTGTTGGTGACCCTGCACTTAAACATGGTGGTAATGCAAAGCTAATCTCATATAGATTACTCTTCGCAGGTTCGTACGACCCAATGTTAACTGCTTCCTTAAAAGCGGTAAAACTGTTAGGACTGTATGAAATACCTGATAAGGTCATAATTTACTCCATATGAAACTACTAGGAATATCAATCCATCTACTACCAACAGAAGTATAAAACTTTTCTACTGGTAACGGAACCATATCTACAAACTCTTCCCTAGGTACTACTTTAATATTAGTAGCATTAGACATAAAGTATTTATGATGGCACTGCATAGGATATTGTAAACCACCATTACCCCACGTTTTTGCTACTGATTGACGCATTTCTGGTCTTAGATAATGTAGATTACCACCCTCGAACTGTAGTAATCCTGCATCATTCTGCATAATTTGTACCATAGGGAATGCATCATACCATGGTAACTTCTGTGCAGGTGTGGATGGACTATAGTTAAAGAATACTATATCACCTTGACTAAAACCACCTGTATAGTCACCCAACTGCTGAAATAACTGGGATCTATACCATTCTTTAGTCTTAGGTGCACCCTGTGTAGAGTCTTTTATGGTTGTAAATACACTCATACCTTTAATTCTTTCTCTGTAAGTATTATGAAATTCATCCTACGATCCTTACAATATTCATCTGCTGCCTTCCATTTAGCGTCATTTATCACAAATGTCTTTACTTCTGATAAATACTTCTTGGTGATACGTTTTTTACGTTTCGGTTCTTGAGTCTGAACAAAAGGTTTGACCTCAATGATATTTTTTGATAACTTTCCTGCTCTCGTTCTTGTTTTAACGTAGAAATCGGGAAAATAACGATGAACACGATTATCCACGGGACTACGATAAGGTATAATAATCTCTTCACTGCCCCACTCCAATACATTTTCGTTGTTGTCGCACCACACCATAAACTTTCTTTCCCATAAAGACCTATAAATAATATTGGTGGGATCACCTTTATACTTATTTGTATTTGATGGCTTAAATTTTCCAGAGTAGCTCATATGCCTCAGTTTACTGCAGATTTACCTTCATCCCGTTACATGTATCCACTTGTATCACCTCGTGGTGGAAATACACGTGACGAGGATATATCTGAGAATATGCGTTTTGGAACAGAATCATTAGATTATCTAAAATTCACTATATACGATCCTGGCAAGTCCAGTCCCTATAACTACGTTGGTACTACAGGTGCAGGAACTAAAGGTAAATTCCAAGGAAATAAATTTGCTGATGAAGCAATCTATAGTAGTATTTATTTATATTTACCACATGAATTGAGAGAGACATATGGAGTATCATATAATAAAGCAACTTTAGGACCATTTGGCGATGCTCTAACTACTGCCATGTCAGGTGGTGACTCTGAAGCATTAGCAGAATCTATATCGACTGGTGCTAAAGGTGCTACACCACAAGCTACATTCAGTGCGGTATCAGGTATGTTTAACAACATCCCCCTTATAGACACTGAGCTCAATAAAGATCAGTTAGCAGGTTTAGTAAAACAGAAAGTATTTAATCCATATCAAGAGACTGTATTCGAAGGTACTAACTATCGTAGTCATACGTTTGACTTTGATATGGCACCTCGTAATAGACAAGAAGCAAAAGAAATAAGAAATATTATCAGTATTCTACGTGATTCTATGTTACCAGGCACTAGTGGTGCAACTAATCGTTGGTTGACAATACCAAGATTCTTTAAAACCTCTATTGTGAGATATAGTCCTGGTGCAGGTGGCACAGAGAAACTAGATCAACCTGCCCAATTATCATATATTATGCAGTTCCCTGTAAAGATGGTACTATCTAATATGGATGTCAATTTAACCCCTAGTGGTCAGAACACGAGTATCAAAGATACAGTGGGTGGTGATCGTGACGTGGATTATGGTCCTGCTAGTTATAAACTATCCCTCAAGTTTGATGAGACTGCATTCCTTACAAGGAATCTTCTTAAAGGTGGTAGTAGTTATGGAGTGACGCAAATCGGTGAATCAGATGATTTTAGCTTTATGAATGGTGCGACTGATAGAGCAAGAGCACTAGATTCTAATGAGGAGGGGACTGAATAATGTCTAATTATTTTTCATCACTACCTGATGTAAAAGTTAGAATGAAGAGTACTCGTTCTAATAACGTAGAACCCTACATTGTTGCTAAGAATATTTTTAGAAGAATCAAGTTAATTGATGATGTAAGATCTAATGTATTAGGATTCCAACAGTATACTATTCCTAATGATATGAAACCATATCAGGTTGCACAAGAGGAATATGGTAGTTCTGACTATGATTGGATTATATGCATATGCAACAATATTACCAATATCTACAAGGATTGGCCATTCTCTGAACATGAGTTATATACGTATGTTCTTAAGAAATATGGTAATGCGACTAATGTTCACCATTATGAGTCAAATGAAGTAAAAAGCGATGCAGGTGATATTGTCCTAAGAGCAGGATTAGAGGTAAATGAAGAATTTCGCTATTATCTGCCTGATGGCACTATTAAAGAAAATTGTGCATATCCTGTTTCTAACTTCGAATACGAAAGACAGCAAAATGAGTATAAATCAAATATTTGGTTATTACGCAAAGCATACATTGGTGAGTTTATAGAAGAATTTAACAATTTAGTCAAATATTCACCAAATGACGAAGTTGGTGATGATGACGTTAAGATGACATGGAACGCAGTGGAAGAAATCTTCGCAACGCAAAAAGACACATATACGACATTATATGGTCAAATACCATCTGTCACATTTGCGTCTTCACAGGAATTGGTTAATAGAACCGTTACTACTACAGTTACCGAATCTGGTGCAGTTACTAGAACTGTAGATACATCAAATACTGGTAGCGTTAACAATTCTGGAGTTATCTCTGGTACTACTGATTCTTCATCTACTGTAAGTACATCAAGTAATGCCACTTCGTCTTCTTCCTCTAGTTCTTCTAGTTCTTCTAGTTCCTCAGGTAGTTCTGGTTCATCTGGTTCATCAGGTGGTTACTAGGTAGAAATACTTACATCGACCCTACAGACAAAAAAATACCCCGAATTTTTATTTGGGGTATTTGTGTTTCTAGAGGTGAATAATATATCACCCTCCGTCTAAATCGCAACCAATGGTAGCACCTGTTACTACACCGAGTGGTATCGCCCACCATCTACCATCACCTTGTGATAGTGCAGCACCTGCAGCACCACCTAGGATTCCACCTGCAACTTTACCATCTGTACAGTCGTTACTATCACGTTCTATGATGGTACTTCTTCTGTAACTGTGTCTATGATTTGAGCATGGTATCTCTACCTGTTCATGCCAAGATCTGACATAACCTGGTGCGTTTGATGTACCAGGAATATACTCTTCCCTATACTCTTGACGAACGCACTTACGTTCGGTAGAGTATCCTGCTTGTTGATTAAATGCAGGGTCGTTATAGTTTGATAACTCCCTTTTCCATTCTTCTGCTGATGCTACAGGTGTAACTAACAACAGAGCAGCGAGTGCTAATTTCATGAACACCTCCTCTCTCTTGATCTCTCTTCTTTGAGAAAGTCTCTTTGTTCGGGATCGTAATTGATCTCGATACCCAGACTCTTATTCTTGGTTGGGTGTTGTCGTGTCTGTGCACATGATAGACTATGAAGTGCTAGTTCATATCTATCGAGTCTGGTTTTGCAAACAGTCGTTATGCCATCATAGTGCATCTGCACTACCAATCGTAACGACTCTATTGCTACATCGAGTTTGGATTTTAAGACAGTGGTCTCAAGTTTTTGGTTTGCCATAATAAAATTTGTGTAGGGTTAGTCTTCTTCTGCTAACCTAGAAAAGTAAGCAAGATCAGGATCTTCCTCTGTCTTTAATGATTCTACACTATTTCCGAACCCACTGGTAGGTGTAGTGGACTCTTCTTTTACTGTCACAGGAATCTCCAACTCTTCCTGTTCTTCTACACGAGTTTGTACCCTCGCTTGTCCCTTACCTAATACTAAGTTTAGTCTTTTCTCTAGGTCTTCATAAGACTTAAAGTTTTTAGGACTAGTAAACTCTGCTAGAGAATACTCTTGGTTGTAGATTTCTTCTAACTTTGCATCGTCATAGTCACCTAATGTTGTAGGTGATGCGAACTCGGAACGATCATAGTTCCAGTATCCATCTTGCTTAACGATCTTAAGTTTAAAATCTGCTCCCTTCCAGAAATCGAATGGGTTGATTGGTTGCTCGTCCTCGAACTGAGGTTTCATTGCTTCCACCAATTTGTCATGGATCTTCTTACCATATTTGTATAAGAATACACGACCTTCATTCTCTGGATGTAGTGGGTCTTTGATTACTAAGATGTTACTGAAGTAAGAGAGTTTTCTCTTTTGCTTACGAGCAACGTCTTTGTCTGAATCAATTCCACTGTTCCATAGTACACGGTTTAGTTCTCCTACAGGATCATTTTGTCCTAGTGTAGTGAGACTATTCTCAATGTACCATCCACCTGTTCCTTGGAATGCATGTGACCATACTTGTGCCCAAGGTAGATCTTCACCTGTTGGTGCAGGTAGGAATCTAATAACTGCGTAACCGTTCCCTGCTTTGTCAACCTCTGGTTTCCAGAGTCTGTCGTCAGGACCGTTACCGCCACCTTTTCCACTGAGTTTCTCTAGTTCTTTGGTCAGTTTAGCGACTGAACCAGAGGACTTCTTAAGTGATGCAAATGACATGTTTGTCTCCGTATTAATTGTATTTGGCTTATGTTACTGTGTAATCGTAACGTACTATTTATGTTTTGTCAAGTAGTGCACTCTTCCATTGTAATAGTTTTGTTTCCATTGCCTCAAGAATCTCTAGTAGATTTTTACCACCAGAATACATGCCACTTACATTATCAATTCTCTTCTTCATATCCATTACTTCATCGTCTTCTTTGTCTTCTTGCAGAGTGATGTGCTGCTCCATCAACTGAAGACGTGCATAGAATACCTTCTGTTTAGCTATCAGTTCTAGTGTCTTGTTGATGTGGTCTAGTTGACCCTCTGTATCATATGAACTGAACTCCTGAGACATGCTCAACAATTCAGTATAAGTTCTCTGAAGATCATCTAGTTCTTCTTTAATTACTTCTGACTTTAAAAAATCATCTGCTGTACTCATAATGGTAAGACTCCTCTAGTAGTTCTCTTTATACAATTAAGTAGTTGTGCGTTTGCTTTAATTTTATCCTTCAGTGGTTTAGAAATGAGTTTGTTTACTACCTCTACTTCTATACCATGCTCATCACACACAGTTGCTACTGCTTCTATGTAGTTTATCAATCCATTTGATTCTGCTACACAGGTCTCAACTAAAGCACTAAACTTTGGTTGTGTCATAAAGTTTTCTTCTAATTCTTTCATAGAGTTACTCCTGACTGTTCGACTGCCCAACTAGTAAGGACAGACATCTTAAAATCTTTGATCCATTCGCAAAGAGTATCTACATAAGGACTCTTGTCGTAACGTTGTTCTACTTGTGTCTCACCGTTTTCTGCTACAGAAAGTGTGACTAATTTATCTACCTCTATCCCTGTCCTCTCGTAGTACATGTAAGCGTACGCTGATTCCTGTACGAAATACTTTTCCAACCACTCTACTTTCTTTATACTATTGGTAGTTTTAAAATCTATAATAGCAAGTTCGCCATCAAACTCAGCAATGCAATCGACACGGCCAGCAATGCCCAAGTCAGTAGAATAGAGAGGGGCTTCCAACAGATGAATATTATCAATACGATCAAGCACCTCACGACTAGCCCCAAAAAGGAACGAGGGAAGACCCTCGCTCTTCTCAATTTTCTCAGGTTCATTGTTTAAATAACACTCCACTATAGTATGGTACTGAGTACCTCTCCATGCTGACGCACGTCTAATCTTTTCTGCTTTTAGTAATCCTATTTTCTTTTCCCACTTCCTGATACCATCTATAGATTGCTTACCAACCACAGTAGTCACAGAGGGGAGCCATTTGCCAGAAGGTGCTTGATAAAACCTTTGACCATCAACGTTTTGGGTTTTTAATTCCTGCAACTCTGATGCAGGACCCACATGATTAAATTTTTTCATTACGATAAACCTAGTTGGATTTTGGATACAAGATACTCACGTACAAGTCCTGAGCGTACGATATCTTCGATACCGAACTCTACAGTCTCAAATGATGGCATTGTTTGTAGAACTTTCATAAAGTCTAGCACACCTTGACGCTCACCGCTTTTGATAAGATCAGATTGTGAATAGTCTCCTGAGAATATTATCTTACAGTCCTGTCCAACACGAGTAACGATAGAATCTAGTTCATGGAAATTTAGATTAGAGAACTCATCTACTATGATAATACACCTGTCAAATGTAGTACCACGTATGAATGAGGTAGACCAGAAACTTATTGTTGCTTGAGTCCTAAGATTATCATACAACATTTCGAAGGATGCTTCATCAGGCATCTCGAACATGTATTTCACCATGTTCTTATAAGGTATCTGATATAGATTAGACTTATCTTCGTGATCACCTGGTAAGAAACCAATCTCTCTAGTAGGAACTAAAGACCGAACCATATATATTTTCTCATATGGTGAAGAAACGTCAAGTACCTGTTGCAATGCTAGATACAAACTGATAAAAGTTTTACCTGTACCTGCAGCACCATGTAGTACAAGGTTCTTTCCTTCCTTGTACGATTCGAAGACTGTTTTTTGATTGTCGGACAGTGGTTCGATCACCTTAAGATGATCAAGATTAATTGGTTTTGTCCTGCGTAATTGCTTGGCACTCATAGAGGCAGGTGATTGTTGCTTACGTTTCTTTACTGGCATAATTTAGGTGTACCTCGAAAGGTTCGCTTTAGGGTGTGCTGCTTGGACTTTAGACATTACTTCTTTAAATCCATCAGACTGTTTAGGAAGACCATATGTAGTTTTAAGTGTTTGATTCCCAAAGTATCTGTCTAACTCTGGGTGCTCCTCTTTATATTTATCGAGCTTTGTAAAAGACATGCTCACCTCAGTGATCTCTCCAGTCTCTTTGTTTATGAAATCGTATCTAGGCATTAGGGTTCTATCCTCAAACAGGGTTGTAGGTCGTTGTAGTAGTCATCATTACAATCGCAGTCATCAGCATCAGGACACCATCCCATTGCCTTGGATACTAATGGGAAGTTACAGATGAAATGATCTCGACATAGGTTCGCTACGTCTGCATGTTCCTTCTGTGTACCATTAGCAGTGCGTAATGTTATATAGTGCATCCAACTTCTAGCACTACCAGTCATGTATATTCTGGTTGGTGTTGCTAGTGGGAGAACCATTCTCGCACACTCCTTCGCAACACCCTCACGTATGAGTTCACTGTAGAGGTCAATGCCTTCAGCGAAATACTGTGTGATCCTACCTTGTAGGAACGATACTTGTTTTTCATCTAGATCATCAATAGAGTTCTGTCTGTTCTTATCATCCTGTCTCCTCAAGTCGGGTACAGGTATGTTAGTACCAAGTAGTTCAGTGTTTGCATATCTCTGACTAAACTCTTGGAAAGTAAATGATCTATGTCTAAGGATTTGTGCACCGATAGCACGAGAGGTATTGATCTCTAGTGTCATGTGTGCTTGCTCAAAGATAGACCAATGTCCATGCTTAATACAATACTCTAACAACTTCTCAACCTTAGGGTTTTCTTGGTTGTTGGGGTTAGATACTCTTGCTATGTATCCTATAGTTTTTTCAGCGTCAGGAGTGACGGAGACAAGACAAACTTTACTCATTTAATAATTTTAACTAGTGTGTATAGTGCTAGTGAATAGACATAACCTATAGGCGGTAGACCAAAGAGAGCAGGGATACATATGTTCCATGCTGCCCACAGTATGAAAGGATTTATAATAAAACCAAGGATCTTACTTGCAAGTTCTAAGTCTCGCTTCTCTTCCTCGGTCTTGTCGTTCCACTTTCTATACTGATAGATGGGATTCATCTTCTTCCCTTCTTCGGTTTCGTTGGTTCCTGTTTTTGTTCTTGCAAATTGTTCCACTGCCTTGTTGGAACTCTTCCATCTGCTTGCACCCATTTCTTTAATCCTTTCTTATATAAGTCGTAGTAATGATCAAAGATCTCTACAACTGAGGTGCAGATAACAATGTCATGCTTCTCTGCTCCCTCCTTTTCATACGTAACGATGTACGCATTAACAGGTAGATCTCTTTTGTTATCCTTGACAGGATCACATTCATGTACAAGAACCTTCATGTTCTACCACCCCAGACTATCTCTGGGAATGCTTCCTTCACACATGCCTGTGTGATCTTGTAACGCTTATGTAAGTTCTTATTTACTGCCTTGATCACAACCTCTGCTTCAGTCTGATGTAGACCTTCTAACAGTTGTATGAACATGGTCTCCCTCTTGATGGGAGTTAGTTTAGAACCACCTTTAAAGAAGTGGAATAGTATCCTTGCTTCATGCTCTAATTTAGAATGCTCAGTACCTTCTGGTGCTTCATTCTTACGATAGGGTACGTCTTCACCTAATGGTACTAGGGGAACAACACTCTCATCATAATTTATTATGAACATAGACATTAGTGCAGGAGTTTTATGCTCTTGTAAGATCTTTATTTTCTCTGCCTTTGTCTTTGCATTATGTGCTTTCTGAAGCACTTCTGAAATCAATAGTTTCATAGTTTACTCTTCATCATCGTCTAGTGTAGCATCAATATCAGTAAAACGCAAGTAAAGTATTTCATCAGGGTTAGCGAGTTCCCCCTCTGCATTATACATTTCTGGATGGATTACCTGTTGTGCATAGTCTGCTCGTTCAGACCACTCATCGAATACGTCTTTCAGATTCCATGATAGCACGAAACCTAAGAAAAAACTACCCAATGTTAGGAAGAACGCAATGTAAAGAAAAGAAATATCAGTCATACGTTACTCCGTTAGTTTTAATTATTTAGTGCGTTTAGATTTGTTCTTCGAACCCAGTTTGCGTCCTGGTTTTCGTTGATCATAGTACTCTTCTGCCTGAGTAATGATCTTTTTAAAGTAGTCTCTAGTCTTCTTTGCTTTTGCTTTTGGAATGAAACCGTATGCTTCTTTGAGCATAGAGTCTCCACGTATGTAACCTGATAGTTCATCGTGTGCTTCCTTAACTTCAGCGAAGACTGTGGACTCTAGCAGACTCTTGGTCTGTTTTCTAGTATAGTCATGACCTGTAAGATATCCCTCCATACTAAAGAGATATCTACCCTCAGCGACTGCAGTATCAATCGTCTTGTCCAACAAAGAGTATAACATCTCGTTGTGGGGGTCGTAGTTTTTCATTACAATCAAATTAATTGTGACTCTCTAAGATATTTTACAGTCTCAGTACATCCACCCAACTTGTTGCCATTGATAATGACCTGTGGGAAGGTGGCATTCTGTCCAAACTCTTGTTTAAATTGTGGACGTGTGAACTGTAGACCTAGTTGGTACTCTGTGTAAGACCAACCTTGTGTATTATACACTTCTTTTATTTTTGTGCAATAGGGGCAACCTGTTCTTGTATAGATTACCGTTCCACCTGGTGATTTTGCCATAGTTAATAGAGAAAAAAAGAGAGTCCGAAGACTCTCTTATTTATTGGGTTGTAGAACTGCTACTTAGAAAGTGAATTTAACACCTGCTTTAGCACCCCAGTCCACGTTATCTTCGTTAGTTACTCCAGATAGTTCTCCGTAGAACTTATCATAAGAACCACCAACGTAACCGATGAACTCAACGTCACCGAACTCGTCAGTTGACTCAAGATGAGTTACAACAGGACCACCAGATACATAGTATCCAATTCCGTTTGCTGTTTCGCCTTCGTATCCTACTACTGTTTCGATTCCACCAGATGTGTACGCTCCATCAGGATATGATCCACTCGCTTCTATATTAACATATGGACCAGCAAAAGCTGCACCAGATACTAGAAGAGGAGTTGCTGCTACTGCAGCGATTGTTGATTTAATTGACATTTGTTTTATTGTATCTCGCAAGAAAAATCCCTGCGGATGAATGACTACACCGACATGTGTGTCTTTTATCTACGCAGGGGCACGATCTTTCGATCCCTTTGTAATAGTATATAGAGTAACACAAGTTTGAGAATGTGTCAACAGTGACAGTTTATGTAGTGTCTACTTCCTCAAATTCTCCCTAAACGCTTGTGCTTGCTGCTCTGTCACCATATCCTTCTCGAACTGTTCTATTTCTTCATTCGAAGATATTTGTTCGGTCGGCATGCTAGGAGGTTTCATTTCGATGCGATCTATCTCAGCAAAATTGCCTCGGTAATACTTCTTGATCTTCTTTAGCATCTTCCTACGTCCTGCAGTGTTCTGTGGGTACTTCTTGAGTACCTTATGCAGTGCTGCTAACTCTCTAGTAGAAGAAAGGAGATCTCTGTCTGCCTTAGTCTTCTTCTCTCCAAAACCATCACTCATTAGTTAACCTCATCGATTGTGATTTTAAATTTAATCCTGTGTACTTTGTGTTGACACAGTACCCAGATGTTTGAGTTCCTATTGTGTGACTCCTGATAGAATGCTTCTCTTGGTGTGAAAACATTATCATCGTCATCATCTGAACCTCTAACCTGTACCACCACCTCATTAGGGTATGAGTATGTTGGATCATCCTTAGGATAGTAAGGTGTTTGACCAGGCAATGACTGGTACTGTCCGTCCTTAGGTTGTTGTGGTGGCCATTCTAACTCAAATTGTTGTCCTTGGCAATACTTAGTACCTGCATTAGGAACTGAGAACAATTCGATTGCTGCTCCCCACAGGTCTCTACTACCACCACCACTATCCTCTGTGTATGGCCAGAATGCCATACGTATCTTACCAGTGGGTGTAGTATCAACAGCAAATTGATTAGCACCACTCTCTTCACCTAGGATAAAGTCATGGAAGAATGCCATCTTACTATAGTTACCTGTAGTACCACCTGCTACACCATCTGAATAAACTGCATTGATGTCAGTCATTGCACCAGTAAAATTACTACTACTAGTCAGTGCATCCTGTGCATACCATGATGTAATACCACTACCATTAGAATGGTGTGCCCACTTATCTAGGCTACCATTTAGATTGGGAGAGTTAGCTAGAGTGTTGTGTGGTCTGGTGATCAGTCCTCTACCATGTTCGAATAGTGTGTTGTAGAAGCATCCTTCACCAGTAAAACTAGACTCAGGTTGCTGCTCTTTCATACGAGTTGATAGAACCATACCATTACGATTGCCACCCACATACATTGGATAAGGACCACCACTCCATGCTGTATTAGATGAGTCACCTGACCAGTATGTATTTGCCCATGTTGATTGCTGACCATCAGAAGACTCAAACTGTTGACTGTTCCAGTTACCATTAGTATTAACTTGTCCGTTGTCCCATACTGTGACCTTCGAAGTCCATTCCTCTCTACTATGTGACCATAATTGTATAGACATCTTCTTGATAGAAGATCCAATAGGATCATTAGAGTTGACCTCAGTACCTTGCTGCCCTACAGCATCACTAGCAATAGAACCCAACTTCATCGTTACAGGTGTCTCAAATACCTGTTCATTAGTCTCGAACAGTGCCATAGTAAGAGAAACATTACCAAAAGATGCTGCAGTGTCGATAGATTCTAACTTCAGAGTCAGTGTATCACCCTCTGCTATCTCAAATGCATTACCAAGATCGTTACCTATATTTGGCCACGTTGCCACCTGATAGGTTTGATCAATAAGAGTAGTACTACCATTCTTTTTAAGAGTGAAACGGAATGTAGTGCAATCAGTCTCTGGGTTGGTAAGGATAGATCCAAATGCTTTCAGTTGCCATGAACCGTTTTGCTGTGCCTTTATAGACTGTGTTCTGTTGAGTTCTAATACATATCCACCTGTACATGAACCACATTGTGATGGTGACTCACCAGTAGCACCGTAAGTAGGGTTAGCGATACCACATCCAGATCTAGTCACTGCTACATCAACAAACTCTCCATCCCAATACTGTGTAGAGCAATCGTCCTTAACTTTCACAGGAATGAGTGTCTTAGGGGGGTTAGGTCTATCATAAACATAACACTGCACACCTTCATACCCATAGGGAGCTCCAGTAGCTAAGACTTCATAGTGTACTTTAAAGTCAGTGTAATCATCATCACCGTTCAGTAGATCCTCCCACCACTGCCAGTTGTCAGCGACCCAACGTGTTTGTACTTTGTTGTTAGGGTTCATGTAAGGATCAGAGAAGAACACCCAATTACTTTGAGCACTACCACCTGATCGTTTCCATCCATCACCTGATACAGTGAACGTAGGACTGTCGTTGTCTGCTACACCATATCCATTACCATTAGGTATCAAATAGAATCCTAACTGCTTGCCACGATACTGTTTCAGAACAGTCAGTGGAACCTCAAACTGTCCATAAGCATTGTTCACATTAACATTAGCTTTGATAGTCTTAGTCCAGTAGATAGTAGTAGCATCAGCATCAGATATGTACACACCCCATGAGTTTTGATACGCTGCACTAGGTTTTACCATCTTATAACTGATGTACCAACTGGTCTTAGGGTTGTTAGGTGTTGTGTAAGTTAACCTAGTACCATACCTCGGTGGTTGTTCTACACTCATCTGCTGCAGAGAATACATGTGATCAGACTGTGTTACTACAGAACTAGGAGCATAATATCTGTGTAGTTCTAGTATCCTTTCATCATCTGCTATATGAGGGATGGCATCCTCTTTATTTGTAAATACATATCCTAATATCTCTCCGTTCGCCATGTTCTGTGCATCCATAGTCGCACGCTCACCTACACCTGCACTATCTGGTGCACCAGGATTGGTGGTTAAGAATGTATCTATATGTGTTGCTGAATAAAACTTAAAGAGTGGTACTGCACCTCTTGTTACTCTGTCTAAGATATAGAAAGCAGGATCAGAGTTAACTAAAGTATATCCTGCAGGTGCTACTGCTTCTCTACCATAAGCAGTGTCATGACCTGCACCTGGTCCTTCTACTATAGTTACCTTGACATTTACTGTACCTTTACCTGCATTCCATGAGTGAGACCATGAAGTTCCTACTGCTGGCATCGTACCAGTGAATCCAGACACCCACCAACGGCTATCATACTCACCACCATCATTTATAGGTGTGACGTTGACAGTTACAGTCAATCCATTGGATGTAAAGGTCTGTGTCTGTGTGGTAGTACTATTAAAGACTGCGTTACCACCTTCGCATCTTACCTTCTTATTATTCCAGTTACCTGATGTATCTGTAGTACAAAGTCTCTTGTTATGAAAACCATTACCGAATGGCATGATCTGTACGTTACCTATCGGTTCTCCTTTCTTATACTCGTAGATGGGTACACGATCAGGGAAACAATTAGCAACACATATCGTACCACTGTCTGAGTTCTGTCCTCTAAAGTATTGTGTATCACAATCTGCTGCAGGTGTCTTCCATGTACCTGTGACATATGGTTTAAAGATACAGTCAATAGCATCCTTAACACAGTCACCCCATGCATTGTCACCAGGTTCCTCTCCTAGGTCACAGTACAGTTCTTCTCCTGTAAGTATAACAATGTATAGATCATTCTGTGTAGCGTCTTCAGACTTACGTACGGTGCCATTGGAGAGACCATTGATTACACGAGGACAGTCATCACCTCTACCAATATAAGGACCATCTGGTTTCCATGGGAAGACAGGATCTATTGTCCAATCACTTGGACAAAACGGGAACTCAAGTGACGGGAACTGTGCCTTTAGAGGTTCTAATAGTTTACATACATCTACAGGTCCTACTATAGTATCAGGTGGTTCTACATCTGCAGGTGGTTCTGGTCTAGGTGCTGTATCTGGATAACATCTTGCAACTATTTCTCTTATAACTGAACCAGGATCTACAGTAGGTGCAGGTGTAGGTGGTCCTTGTCTTGTCCTAGGGATGTCAACTGTGTCAGGTGGTATTGGTATTGGATTAGGACCATAGCAATTACCAACAACGTTTCTTATCTCAGTACCAGGTGACACTACAACAGGAGGTGGTTGTGTACCTTGCGTAGTCGCAGGATTCTGACCTGGTATAGCACTGTCTGGAACTAGAGGTATATCGGAACCTGCTTGCCAAATTGTACCACCAGATCCGTCATAGCATGTGTGACCTGCGACACTCATTATATTAATAGAATTCTTTTAGTTATTTATAGCGACCTCTGGAGACAAAAAAATACCTCGGAATTTTTTCCAAGGTATTTGTAATCTAATTGTCGATTTCGTTTTAACCGATGCTAGGTGCTGTTAGTGCAACTTGTGTTGACTCTGCTGCTGCAAGGTCAAGTGGGAAGTTGTGTGCATTTCTTTCATGCATTACTTCCATACCAAGGTTTGCTCTGTTAAGAACGTCACCCCAAGTTGGTACAACTTTACCGTTAGCGTCTACTACAGACTGGTTAAAGTTAAATCCGTTAAGGTTAAATGCCATTGTGCATATACCCATAGATGTTAACCATACACAGACTACTGGGAAGACTGCTAAGAAGAAGTGAAGACTTCTGCTGTTGTTAAAAGAAGCATACTGGAAGATAAGACGACCAAAGTAACCGTGTGCTGCCACAATGTTGTATGTTTCTTCTTCTTGTCCGAACTTGTAACCGTAGTTCTGAGACTCAACTTCTGTAGTTTCTCTGATTAGAGATGATGTAACTAAAGAACCGTGCATTGCACTAAAGAGTGATCCC
>Ga0163180_10000234_pt1 | contig 31596 bp, 45 predicted proteins | sample AtlANTMetagenome_2_FD_109647 | JGI IMG/M metagenome (GOLD analysis project Ga0163180, IMG submission 109647) | Marine eukaryotic phytoplankton communities from the Atlantic Ocean - Atlantic ANT 4 Metagenome | ecosystem: Environmental > Aquatic > Marine > Oceanic | place: North Atlantic Ocean...
AGTTCGGACAAGAGGAAGAAACATATAATATCGTGGCAGCACACGGATATTTCGGAAGACTTATTTTCCAATATGCTTCATTCAATAACTCAAGAAGTTTACACTTCTTCCTAGCAGTATTCCCTGTTGTTTGTGTATGGTTAACCTCTATGGGTATCTGTACAATGGCATTCAACCTAAATGGATTTAACTTTAACCAGTCTGTAGTAGACGTAAACGGTAAAGTAATCCCAACATGGGGAGATGTTCTTAACAGAGCAAACCTAGGTATGGAAGTTATGCATGAAAGAAATGCACACAACTTCCCACTTGACCTTGCATCTGCAGAGTCAACACAGGTTGCACTAACAGCACCTGCTATTGGTTAATAAATAGAGTCGAGACCTTTCGTGCGTCTCTACACTCGGAACTTACAGACCCCTTCGGGGGTCTTTTTTTATGACATAAATACCTATATGGAACTACCTAAAATCCCTTACAACCAGTTGACTCCTGCATTAAAAGAAATAGTAGGTCAACAAGATTTAGAGTTTGATTCTATTGTTGACGTTACTGATGTATTAGATATAGATTTTAATTCAGAAGAGTATAAGAATAGTCGCATTGAAACTGGTAAACAAATACTAACAATAAGAAATGACCGAAAGAAAAGTAGCAAAAAAACTAATTAAGATTGCCAAGAAACATCCTAACTGGTATACTAAACAAGATATAGCGTATGCTAAATTGATCAGGAAATCGTTACAAAAAGAAAGCTTGACAGAATCCTAGCATTATGTTACTATAAATACCAACGTAACAAAGGACTCGAAAGATCGTAACCCTTTGCGTATGTAAAGCGATTCCCATGTCGGGGAATCTATCATCCGCAGGGGATTTTTTATTGCCCTATGCGAGAAACTTAAACAAACATGTCTATTAAATCAACAATCGCTGCAATAGCAGCAACTCCTCTTCTAGTATCTGGTGCAGCTTTTGCTGGTCCATATGTCAATTTGGAAGCAACAGGTTCATATCCTGATGGATCATATACATCTGGTGGATTAGAAGCAGTAGTAGGTTACGAAGGAGAAACACCTAATGGTATCGGTTGGTACGTATCTGGTGGTCCTACAGTAACTCACACAGAGTCAACTGACGAGTTCGGTGACGTTGAGTTAATCGGATACCTTGGTGGATCTTATGATAAGTTCTACGGAGAGATCTCTGGTGTAACTAACGAAGATGATATTGACTGGGGTGCTAAAGCAGGTGTTAAATTCACTTTCTAAAGCAGAAGTTAATTTTCTAAATAACAGGGTGGCATAGTCCACCCTTTTTTATTCTTAAAAACAAATGAAAGATACTTTAATTGGTGTAGGAGTAAACGACAGAAGATCAGGAATGAACTTCGCAGTCTATAGTAAAGAAGGATGTTCCTACTGTGAACAAATAAAACAAGTTTTTGATGGAAAAGGTATAAGTTATAGAGAGTATATTTTAGATCACCATTTCAGTAGAGAAGCATTCTATGGAGAGTTTGGAGACCTTACTACGTTTCCACAAGTGCTAATGAATGCAGATAAATTAGGAGGGTGTGTCGATACTGTTAAATACCTGAGAGAGAATAATATTATCTGATGGCAAAACCATTTTTGCCCTCGCACTATGATGAACTATGTGAACTGATTGAGTACGCAATAGATCAAGCCTTCGAGGGTGACAAATTTCCATTTAAGTGTTATAATTACTTGAGACAAATCAAAGCATCTCCTGAGTTTATAGAGAGATTTAAAAACTCTACAACTTTAAAGGGAGTTGCCTTAATGGTTTCAGATCTAGATGCCTACCTAGTGGATGGTGATAAACAATGCACCGAAGCATACGGTCATCTAGGTGTCAAGAAAGCGGAGAAGATAAGAAATTATCTGTTCCGTATCTTAAATGATACTAAGACATATGAATCAAGATACTCCAAATAACTTACTGGAAGCTATCCAGATGGGTAGACAAGGTGGTAATCAACATACAACCGAGGGAGTATCTGGTGAACCTGATAGAAACTATCGGTTCCAAGATATGTTCTTTGAAAATGCATACCACGTTAGATCATTAGCGTTGTCAACTCTAAAGAAAGAGCATGATAATCCTATCAATGATTCTAATCCTAGGTATCCTGGTATCAGATCTAAAGTAGATCCTGTATTACAACTAAAGATTAAAACTGAGTTGGAGTTAGGATTACTGCTAGAGATTAATCAATTTGAAGCTTGGTATCATCTGACACCAGGCATTCATAAAGAAGGGTTGTATCATAATGATGCTTTCCAGTTATCTGGAATGATATATCTGAATGATAAAAATCCTATTCCAGGTGAGTCTGGAACTTATATCGGTAAGAGATTATATGAATCTAAGATGGGTAAATCTTATGCTGATGCTTGTACGTCACATGATGTAGAAGTTATCAAAAAATTTAATACCATCAAGGAAGAATATAATCGTGTTAACTTTGAGACAGTTAATGTCATTCACAATTATTATAATCGCTTGATAGCATACGAAGGTAGAACACCTCATGCAGCAGGTTCTTATTTTGGAACTGACTTTGAAGACTCACGTCTCACATTAACCTTCTTTTACGATACTAAATAACTCTAGCTAAGGAGAGTCCTATGGAAATCGCACTTGTAGTATTAACCGTTATTGGTGCTTTTATTCTTGGTATAACCGTCTCTTGGTTAGCAAAAGGTTACGTTGAAGATTACATCGAAAACGCTGCCTATTCTAAATCAGTCACACATCCTGAGATGTTTGACGAAGACGGTAACATGGTACATGATGACCTAATGTATGTTCGCAGAGAAAATCCGTGGGCAGACTATGAGTCTGATGATGACGATGATGATTAACTAATTATGGCAACACAACAACTTGAAAATAGTAATCCTAGATTACTACTTACAGAGATCTTACGTAAGGTCTCTAATGCAAAGACTAAAGCAGAAAAAGTTAAACTCTTACAAGAACATAACTCTAATGCTTTACGTCAAGTTTTAATATGGAACTTTGATGAGAGTGTAATCTCTATGATTCCCGAAGGAGACGTTCCATACACACCTAACGATGCACCTGCAGGGACTGACCATACTCGTTTAGAACAAGAGTATAGAGGTCTCTTTAGATTTGTAAAAGGTGGACAAGATTCTCTTAAGAGAACAAAGAGAGAACAAATGTTTATACAACTCATAGAAGGGTTGTCTGCACAAGAGGCAGAATTAATCTGTCTTGTAAAAGATGGTAAGCTTACATCAAAGTATAAGCGTATCACTAAGGCAGTAATACAAGAAGCATTTCCACAAATTATCTGGGGTAATCGTTCATGACTTACGGTGTAAAAATTCTCAAAGAGAATTGCTCACCTGCTGATGCAGATGATGTTAAGTTACCTTATACTGCATACCTAGTAACGTATAAGGTAAAGGATGAAACAAAGTATGACCTGACTATGTGTCAGAAGGCAGTAGATTTGTTTGATCATTATTATGACAAATATAAAAAAGATTTTATATCTTTCAAACAATCACGAGGAACTATTCGTCCAAACTTATGGCAAGATCCTAAAGAAAAAAAGGAAAAGGATAAGAAGGGTAGAGGAAGAAGATGACTGTGTATTTTAATAATGAACCAAAAGAAACAAAAGAAGAAAAAACTAATAGAGAAACTACAGAAGCTGTGGCATCTATTATAAACTTCTTCGCTAAACCTGCTATACTCTGGGGAGTATGGAACATGGTTATACCAGGTCTATTCGGGTTACCTCCTATTGGATACCTACAATCACTTGGTCTATTTGTAATCTCTCGAATCTTATTTGACAGGAATGAAAGTAAAATTAATTAGTAGTACACCTGATGCAGAAAAAACCATCGGGTATATTGCACGTGTAAGTAATCCTAACAATCAAGACAATCCTAAAGTATCAGGACTACTAAAGTATTGTATCAAGCATCAGCATTGGTCAATCTTTGAGCAAGCACATTTAACTCTAGAGATAGCGACAACTCGTGCTATTGCTGCACAGATATTAAGACATAGATCATTTACTTTCCAAGAGTTTAGTCAAAGGTATGCTGACAGTAGTTTACTAGGAGATGAAATACCTTTACCAGATTTAAGAAGACAAGATGTAACCAATCGTCAGAAATCTATAGATGATCTTGATGAACATACAAGACAGAAGTATGAGATATGGATGCAGCATAATTTTAAAGAGACAATGAATGTATATAAACAAATGCTTGAAGATGGTATTGCAAAAGAATGTGCAAGAATGATATTACCTATGGCAGTTCCTACTCGTATCTACATGACAGGAACTCTCCGTTCTTGGATGCACTACATAGAATTGAGAACAGGACACGGTACTCAAAAAGAACACATGGAAATTGCAGAAGATTGTAAGAAAATATTCCTTGAAGAGTATCCTATTATTTCGGAGGCAATGGAATGGTAGAAACATTTTCTAAAGAATTAAAACTAGGAACTAAGGAGTCACATAACGCAGCAGAGAATAGTAAGTTTGTTACTAGCTTTCTTCGTGGTGTATTAGACCCAGAAGAATATCGTAGACTCATTGCTCAATTCTATTTTGTTTATAGCACAATGGAAAGATGTATTAAAGAGTCTGAAGATCTGAATGTTAAGGTGATAAACTATCCAGAGTTAGAACGTGTTGAAGCATTATCAAAAGACTTAGAATATTATTATGGTCCTAAATGGAAGGACTTAATAACACCTACGTCTGCATGTAGTACATATTGTTTTAGGATAGAAGAGGTTGCTAAACAAGATCCTTATCTATTAGTAGCACATCATTATACTAGATACATCGGTGACTTATCTGGTGGACAGATATTAAAGAAGATAGCAGAGAAAGCATTGAAACCTCCTGTAGGAAAAGGATTAGAGTTCTATGACTTTGAAGAGATAGATGATGCTAAGGTGTGGAAGAACGGATATCGTAGTGTAATAGATGAGATGGGGTTCACAGAATCTCAAAAGAATGCTATAATAACAGAAGCGAACTACGCTTTTAGATTAAACATGTATTTGTTTGAAGAGATAGGAGTCAATGATCCCTATCCATTTCTTACATTTATTAGAGCACTCTTTAAAGTTCTATTCGGTTTTATCGGAGGAAAATAATGCCTATTTACCCAGTAATAAATACTAAGACAGGGGAGAAACAAGAACTCAACCTGACTATAGCAAAGTATGACCAATGGAGAAAGGATAATCCAGATTGGGATAAAGATTGGATGGCAGGTGTTGCCTCAGAAATGTATGGCAAACCAAAGATGGAAGATGGATTTAAAGAAGTGATGTCTAAAGTACAATCAGCACATCCTCTAGCTAACCTTTCGAGGTATACTTAATGCCTAAAGCAAGAAAAGGAACCAACGCTCCTAAGACTTTCCCCAATGGTATGTCTGCGAAACAAATGAAACGTAAGAAACCTATTGATAAAACTTATATGTCAGACATCAAACCTCTGACAGATAATCAGAAAGCTGTGTTTACTGCTTACTCTGAGGGTAAGAATATATTATTGCACGGTGCTGCAGGAACTGGTAAGACTTTTATTACATTGTATCTTGCTTTACAAGAAGTTCTTGACGAGTCTTCACCTTATGATAAGATAGTTATTGTAAGATCTTTAGTTCCTACTAGAGAGATTGGTTTCCTACCAGGTGACCACGAAGATAAATCTTATCTCTATCAGATACCATACAAAAATATGGTAAGGTATATGTTTAGTATGCCTGATGATAATTCATTTGAAATGCTTTATGATAATCTCAGAGCACAAGATACAATAGATTTCTGGTCTACAAGTTTTATCAGAGGTGTTACTCTTGATAATACTATTGTAATAGTAGATGAGTTTAGTAACTTAAACTTCCATGAACTTGATTCTATGATCACTCGTATAGGTGAGGACTCAAAGATTATGTTCTGTGGTGACGTTGCACAAACTGATCTCACAAGAGAGTATGAGAAGTCTGGTATCTCAGATTTTATTAAAATTCTACAACAGATGGATAAAGAATTTACCTGTGTTGAATTTGGTATACCTGATATCGTTCGCTCTGGTCTAGTTAAATCTTACCTAATCGCAAAATACAATCTAGGATTTTAAATGTCATTCACTTTCGTTGATGTACCCTTTGATAATTTGGATGCTAATCCTGTTAACAAAGATGGTGTTCGGTTCTATAAAATTCCTGACGCTGATAAATATTATCCAAGTGTTACCTCAATAACATCTTTCAAGAACGCTCAGTTCTTCAAAGAATGGAGAGCAAGAATAGGTGAAGATGAGGCTAATCGAATCACTGCTAGAACTACTCAACGTGGCACAGCATTCCATAGTATAACTGAGGATTATATTAATGGTGTTTTAAATCTTGACAAATACTTGGAAAATAATCCATTATCTGTTAGAATGTTTCAGTCAGCTAAAGCAGAACTGAATCGCATTAACAAGATACATTGTCTAGAAACATTTCTATACTCTCATTACCTTGGACTGGCAGGACGTGTTGATTGCATTGGTGAATTTGATGGTGAGTTAGCAGTAATCGATTTTAAAACTTCAACTAAATCAAAGAAAGAAGATCACATTGAACATTACTTTGTTCAAGAGACTGCATACGCAGCGATGTTCTTAGAACGATCAGGTATAGAGGTAAAGAAAATTGTCACACTCATCGCAACTGAAGACGGATCTACTCAAGTATTTCAAAAGTACAATCTTGATGACTATTTACAACTACTCAAATCATACATTGAAGAATTTGTTAGGGGAAAAGGTAATGCCTAAAGAACAATTAGAAGATACCTTTCTAACACCTGTTAAATTCTCAATAGAAATTGAAAAATTAGTTAAGAATAGTAATGGTTTAATTACATATATCGAAGCAGTAGTAGCCTATTGTCAAGAGAAAGAAATTGAACTAGAAACTGTTCCAAAACTATTATCTAAACCACTTAAAGAACGTTTGAAGCATGAAGCACAACGTTTAAATTATATGAAACCAACCAGTAAAGGAGTGTTACCCTTATGAGTTTCTTTTCTCACGAACAAGTCCAACAGAATCTTCAAGATATATTTTCAACATATCAAGAGGTTGCAATACAAACAGGAAGACTTGGATTCATGTCTAAAGAACAAAAGATAGAACACATAGAACAGTGTGAAGGTTTAATAGAGAAACAAAAAGTTTTTTATACTAGGTTATGTCTTGCTGCACAGACAGATGATGAGGCAGCAGACATGAAGACTAGAATCAATGCAATGTGTGAAGCATTCGGGTTCAAAGACTTAGGAGATTGCATGAATAATATGGTTAAAACGTTAGGAGATGCTAAAGAAAAGGAACTTGACAGACCCTAAATAGTACGCTACGATTACACAGTAGTATCAATACATTCAATACGGAGAATACGATTATGTCTTTTGCTTCTTTAAAGAAGGCTAGTTCTGGCAATTCACTTGCAAGACTAACACAAGAGATAGAGAAACTCAACCAACCTACACAAACAGGTGCGGATGAGAGACTATGGAAACCCGAACTAGATAAGTCTGGTAATGGTTTCGCAGTTATAAGATTCCTTCCTGCTCCTGATGGAGAGGACATGCCTTGGGCAAAGATATGGAGTCATGCGTTTAAGGGACCTCAAGGTCAATGGTACATCGAGAATAGTTTAACTACTCTTGGTAAAGATGATCCTGTCGGTGAACTTAATCGTGAACTCTGGAACAGTGGTAAAGAGTCAGACAAAGCAATCGCTAGAGCACAGAAGAGAAAACTCTCTTACTACTCTAACATCTATGTTGTGTCAGATCCTAATCACCCAGAGAACGAAGGTAAAGTTTTCTTATACAAATATGGTAAGAAAATCTTTGATAAATTAGTCGAAGCAATGCAACCTGCATTCGCAGATGAATCACCTATCGACCCATTCAATTTCTGGAAGGGTGCTGACTTTAAATTAAAGATCAGAAAGGTAGATGGTTATTGGAACTATGATAAGTCAGAGTTCGCTGCAGCAGGAGTGCTCGGAGGATTTGATGATGATCAACTAGAAGAAATCTGGAAGAAAGGTTACTCTCTTGCTGAGTTTGAAGATTCTAAAAACTTTAAGTCATATGATGCACTTAAAGCACGTCTTAACTTAGTCCTTAAGTCTCAGGCAGCAACGGTAGCACCGATTGCTAATGAAGATTTAGAAGATGAAAGTGAAGGCAGAGGAGTTCCTAGAGATTGGGGTGCTGAAGTAACAGAATTCAGACAGAAGAGTGCAGTTGCTGCACCTGCTGCTGAAGAAACTGATACGTTATCCTACTTTCAATCCTTAGCAGAAGAGGACTAATCAGTTTATAAACTGGCACAAGGGGAGTTTACAACGCTCCCCTTTTTGCTATAATAATATTATATACAACAAAGAAATGAAACTTTTACTTGCATCTATTATTGCATTATCACCTGCTTCAGTTCTTGCGAATGAATATCAAGCAGGTTATTCGTCATCAAGAACTTGCTTCAAGACTGAATACAGAGAAGAATACGTACCAGGTTCTATTGATAGTCCTGGTTATGTTAAGTCTTGGAATGAAACCTTAGAGGTTCCTTGTGATACTTCAACAGCATATACTAATCCTGCACCTTCTTATCGTAGACACGTAACAGTATACGAAGATGTAGATACCAATGATTGCTCTGATGGAGCAGCAATAGGTGCTCTGATGGGTGGTGGACTAGCAGGTTATGGATCTCAAGGTAAAGGCAGGTGGTGGGCAATCCCTGCAGGTATCGTTGCAGGTAGTGTGATAGGATGTTCTATGGATGGCGGTTAAGATGGATAAATTCCCACTATCTGATATTAAATTTTCAAAGTATACAGGTGGATCCTTCTATACTAAGAAGGAAGTGGATGGATTAATCGCTGCAGCATTAGCAGAAGCAAAACGTATTGATGAAGAGTCAATGCGTAAGCATAACAGAGATGCTACGGTTATCTCTATGATTCTAGGGTTCACAGCACTCGCACTATTCGTTGATGGTTTGCTAAGATTATTAGGTGTGATTCCTCCCTTCATGCATATCGATATTGATATTCTTGATAGGATTGTGGAGAGAGTTGAAGGTAATGTTATCGACAAAATTACACAAGTTAAACTACCATTTAGATAATGATTGACATTTATGATGACTTTTTTGACGAAAGATTTTTACATAATTTCTTTCCAATAATTAATAACATCCCTTTGACTGCAAATAATACTGCTAATAGAGAAGGGTATCCTTATGGTGATACAAATACGCATAGGTTATTTGGAACTCAAATATTTCAAAGAGAAAATCTAAATAGAGTTACTGTATTAAATTCATCTGCTCAAGATTTTTTTGATATCTTTGAGCAGATTCAAGTAAAGTTGAACCAAGAATTTTACTTACATTATATTTCTTTAAACTGTCAGCATCAACATTGTGAAGGGAGTTTCCATACCGATGGAGATTCCAATCAAAAAACTATTATGCTTATGCTAAATCCTACTTGGGAATCTAAGTGGGGTGGAGAGTTTGAGATCCAAGATCCATTTGCAGAAGGTACTAGAGTCTATCAGTATAAACCTGGTAGAGTAATAGTATTTCCTTCACACTTGAAACATAGAGGACATGCTCCGACTAAAGAATATGGGTATAGATATACTGTAGTCTTTAGGGTTAAATAATTTACTACATCATGATTTTTATTACAATCCTTGTTATCATTTTTATATTATTATTAATGTTAAACTACTACAATCCACATAGATGACCGCAGTTGTTCCCATACTATTTCTCCTCACATTGGTAGTATTATTTGCCATGTCTTTGTCTCTTATGTGGAAGAACATGAGTGACATAAACAAACCAATTAAAAGAAAAAGATCTTTTAATCATCCAGAAATGGATGGGATTGTTCAAGAAGGAGACGAGTTACTTGTCATCAAATTCTCACCAGAGGTTGACGAGACGGGAACAGTTGATATACAATTTACTCCAGACTCTCAACTCGAAGATAATTTTCTAAAAAAATCTTTAGAACTAAGGATAGATGAATTAGAAGATGATGATGAAGAAGATGAGGGTGATGGAGACGTTCCCGCTTTATTAAAATGACATCAGTTTTTGAATACAAACTAGCGTATGACTTTCTATTAGGAACATGTCCTAATGTTTATACATTACCAGGTACATGGTCTAAATGTAACGCAATCATACCACACTACAATGCAGATCCTAATTTTACATTAGGAATATCCATAGCAGTTATCACTATCCTGTTAGCAGGTTACGGTGTATACAAAGGATTCTTTGCAAACAAAAATTTAGCAGACCCTTGGGACGATCATGATGATTAAACTCCTTGAGTATATAATTTTAATAGGAATGATAGTATTCTTAGGATTTGTATTCCTGTATGAGATATTAGATCTGTTTATTGTTAGACCAATTTACCAAAAATTATTTAAAAAGAAAAGGAGGAGAAGAAGATGAGTTTTTTAATAGCAGTCATGTCATTTGCAAACTTTCTATTCTATCCATTAGTAATAGGAACACTAGTTGCAGTTCTTATAGAACAAATACTAAGACAGGTAGGTAATAAGTTTGATCCTGCTGCAAATTCTAAAGTAGAGTTTGCCATGCGTGTAAGAAAATATCTTTACAGACAGGCATGGACTTTTAATTTAATTTACTTCGCTGCATATTTTTTATTACTGTTTGTAATAAAACCAGGACAGGGAACAATGCCTGACATGATCTGGGATGGAAGGTAGTTAAATAATACTAATCATATGTATTAGTTTATGTTATCAACCGCCTATCGCCTTCGGTTAGAAGGAATCTGCAAAGCAATCGCAGCAAAACAGGAAGTAAGTTTAGATGATATGATATGGGCAGAGAAATTATCAAAGGCAAACACATCAGCGAGAGGTATGTTAAGCCAAGCAAGGAGATTAACAACGGATACTGACTCAACTTTTCTTAAGTACTTGGATATAGGAGACTCGGATTCAAGGAAACACAAAAAGGGTTTCGGTGGTGCAGATGATATAGCAAACTGGTTTCATAATGATAAACGATCTGATGACTGGAGACAAAGAGACTAAAGTCTGATATATTATTTGACATTAAAATACCCCTATACCGCAAAAAAAATTCGCCAGAATTTTTCGCGTGTAGGGTTTTTTAGTATCCTCCGTAAGAAGATCCAGAAGATCCAGAAGATGAAGAAGAACTACTGCTACTACTACTGCTACTACTTGAACTAGAACTACTTGAGCTGGAAGAACTGGTGCTTGAGCTGGAAGAATTTGTTACTGCTGTAGATTCTGACGCTGAAGCTGTAGCAGTTCCTGCTACTGTAGTGTTACTTGTACCAGAATCTGGTGTTACTGATGTTAGTGGAGCAGTTGTTTCAGTAGTAGACACACCCGCAGCAACCTGTATAGTTGTGCTACCTGGTCCGTTATCATATGATGTTACGTTACCTACACTAGCATCTCTACTTACACTACCAGTAACATAACCTGCAGTATCAAGGAAACGAGAAGACATATTTAAAGTACTCTTCTTATTACCATAGTAATCTAGTTCTGAATGAGGTTCGTAAGCAATGACATCTTCAAACTCTGCTAGTATTAATTCTACTACAGGAGGTGTTGGTAATTTTATAAGTCTTTTCTGTTCATTCAAATAATCTTCATACTCATAGTTTGTTACTGGATATATTGATTCTGTCTCACCTAGAGTAGAACCATCAGGTAATACAGTTCTCCAAGTATCATTTACAGTTATTCCTGCTTCTAAAAATAGTTCTCCATTATATTCTGCCTTGACTGTTTCGTAATGATGAATAGAATCAGGATCATTATATTTACTTCTACAAAAATTTTGTAGGTCATTAATATTTTTTGGCCACTGTTCATATACATCAGTAATATTATTAACCATCAGGATCATCCAGTCTAAAAATGGATCGTTAAAAAATGCTAGTGCAACATTAGCAGGTGATTCATCTTCTCCTACCTCGTATGCTTCTAGTAAAGTTACATACTGATCTAAGTCTGCTCGTGTCTTTGCTCTTCTGAATATATTTTTGACAAGACGATACTTGAAGTCTTCATCATCTGTGATGCCTTCACCTACATATACATTTGGAAGATAAGAAAAGAATGCCATTAATAACCTGCTGCTACGTCTTGTTGTGTAAGTAGTCTAGTTTCTGTGAATGTTATAGTCATAACTATCGCAGGAACATCTGTTGTTTGTTCTGATGGATTTTTAAGTGATACGTATTGGTTGTCTGGTGTATAGTTTACATTTATACCTGTACAAACAGAAGGATAAATTTTAAACATCAGATCTCTTCTTTGTGATGGTTCAAGACTACCAAGTGAAGAAACATCAGTTCCAAAACGAACAAACCTTAACTGATATCTATCAGGAACCTCGAAGAATCTATTTTGATATGCATATCCATCACTACCACTAAAAGCATCTGTCTTAAACCAGTCTTGATCAAAGGTCATCTTATCTCTAGACTGATCCTTACCATATGCTGCGAACTTCTTGTTCTTGTTAATAAATTTCTTATTATAATCACCTGCTGCTATCTTAGGCATAGCACCTATTTTTATATAATCTATAATACTTTTAATTTCTTGTGACTCTCTAGCATTCCTTGCCAAGAATTTGAATGCAAAGTTATGAGTTCTAAAACTCATACCTTGGAATATCTGTTCACTATATGGGTTGAATATCTTACCACTCTGTAATGATTGTATAGTATTAATATCTAACTGACCTTGAAGACCAACAAACTGGTTGAATCCATTGATCATTGATAGTATAGCACCAGTAGAGAACTCAGGTAGTGCAGCAGCTGCAGCATCTTGTAATGTTCCTGCCATTGCAGTAAAGTCTTTACCATCACCTAGTAGTCCCATTGCTGCAACACCAGACACACCAACGTCTGCTCTTCTATATGCAGGAGCGTACTGTGTAGTAATCTGTGGAGGAATAGCAATGTAACATCTATCTGGGTGTGCAATTATAGTTTGTTGATTACCTGGTGTTCTTCTGTCATAGAATGCAGGAACTTGTTGATCATCATACTGATATCTCTCACGTCTAATCATTAGATAATCGGTTGCATCAGTAGGCATATCGGCTGCCTTACCACCGTATTGCGACCTAGTAGCTGGTAATCTGTATGGATATCTATAAACGCTCAATGTTTTACCTAAATAGTCGTGAACTCATGTATTATTTATGAGGTATCAAGGAAAATACCGTCCTTCCTTTCCAAGAAAGTACAAAGGTGATTATCATAATATTATTTATAGGTCTTCATGGGAATATAAGTTCATGGTATGGTGTGATAGATCGTCTTCTGTCACAGAATGGGGTAGCGAAGAGATCATCATCCCATATATTTCTCCTGCTGATGGTCGTCGCCATAAATATTTCCCAGATTTCTATGTAAAAATAGGAAGGAAAAAGTATATGGTTGAGGTAAAACCTCTTCGTCAAACAAAACAACCTAAGAAACAAAAGAAACAAACTAAAGCATATATCACAGAGGTTGTTACTTATGCCATCAATCAAGCTAAGTGGGAAGCAGCAAGAGAGTATTGTAAAGATCGTGGATGGGAATTCATGTTAATCACAGAAAAGGAGCTTAAAGTATAATGTTAGGATCATTAATATCATCCGTTACATCAAACTTATTCAACTCAATAGGTCCTGCATTTGATCAGACATTGCAAGATTATGCTGCAGCATTTAACTCCAAGTATAATTTGTTTGGAGGATCAGTTCCTAATCAACAAGATGCTAGAGATAGTTCTTTCCAAGAGTTCCTTGCGTTCTCTAGAAAACTACAGAACAATCCTAGTTACACTAACATGTACTCGGTGCATTTTCTTACACCGTCCATGTTTGGTAGTCAACCAGGTTGGTCTTTAAGTAGTAATGATGAGCAATACTTATTAGATTACTATTGTGATAGTGTAAGTTTACCTAGTAAACAGATGGCAACTGGACAACTAGTTGTTCAAGGTTCACCGCACAGATATATTACTGGAACTAATTTCAGTCAAGTTAGTATGACGTTTAAAGTGCCAGCTAATCATAAAACAAGAACACTCTTTGAAAGATGGATGTCATTTGCAAGAAATGATGCAGATCAGTATGTAGATTTCTATGATAATTATTGTGCACCAGTAGTAAGGATATTCAAATGGGAGAGAGGAGGAGGAAATATTCTTAGTCTCTTTGATAAAGATAGGTGGGCATCATACGTAAAGAAATGTGGAACTGGACAGGAATGGCTTGGAATGCCACAACGAAATCGTATCGTTGCTATGTGGGAACTGAGACAGGTGTTCCCATTTAATCTAGGTTCAACTCAGTTGAATAACATGGAGTCAAGAGTTAATACTATGACCGTAGGTTTCTACTTTGAACGTTATAGATATTATGTTCCTCAAGTTACTGATTGGGGTGGTCACGAAGCATATATTCCTGGCGACCCTCAGCATGATCCTAGAAAGGCATCATCAAGAACTGTCACAGACAGATCAAAGTGGATCACATATAACTTTTAGAAACTCCACTAAATAATAGTACTGAATTGAAATTATTATGGCATTACCGACCTTAGTAACACCGAAGTTTAAAATGAAACTACCGTCAGACGGTAGAGTAGTAAATTATAGACCATTCCTTGTTAAGGAAGAGAAAGTTCTATTGATTGCTACTGAGACTGGAAACCAAGATAGTATTGTAAATGCTATCAAAGATATTATTGGTGCATGCACTGATATTAAAGATGTAGAAGCACTTCCAACATTTGATATTGAATTTGTATTCTTACAAATCAGAACCAAGTCTGTTGGTGAGAGCGTAGAAGTAGGTGTCACTTGTCCAGACGATAACGAAACATTAGTCGAAGTTAAGATACCATTAGACTCTATCAAAGTTCAAAAGACTAAGGGTCATAACAAAGAGATCAAGATGTCTGATGAGATCATGATCACTATGAACTACCCAAGTCTTGATACATTTGTTAAGGCAAACTTTGTTGATAATCAACAGGATGTAGATCAAGTCTTTGACATGGCAGCAAGTTGTGTTGCAACAGTTACTACCCCAGAAGAGGTACACAACTGTAAAGAAATGCCAAAGGCAGAAGTTCTAGAATTCTTAGACCAAATGAGTTCTGCTCAGTTTAAGAAAGTCCAAGACTTCTTTGAGACTATGCCTAAGTTATCTCATAAACTCAAAGTTACAAATCCTAAAACAAAAGTAGTAAGTGATGTGACACTAGAAGGACTAGCATCTTTTTTCGGATAGCCCTTCTCCATAATAACCTTCGGGCTTATTATGATACCAACTTTGCCCTGATACATCATCATAAATGGCATATAGAACACATTGAAAACCTTATGCCTTGGGAGAAGGAAATCTATGTGACTATGTTAATCGACTTCCTTAAGGAAGAAGAGAAAAGAATGAAAGATCAACAAGCTAAGCAACAAGCATCTAGTGGCTAACCCTAAAATCGATACTTATAAGTTAGTTAATCCTAGTGGATCAGGCAAGAATACAATCGCATCCAATGGTCCTAGGACTAATTTGCTAGCTGTTAATCGTCTTGGAAAGACTGTTAACAGTATAGGGCTTGTAGTAAAAGATCTTCATACTATATCTCTTTCATCGGTTAAACTTGATAAGATGAGAGAAATCTCTGAACGTCGTAGACTACAGCGTGAAAGGGATCAAAGAAATGAAGATGAGTTTGAAAGATCTAATGCCTTAAAGGGAAAAGGTATTGGTAAGATAAAGAAATCACAAATTGCGAAACCCAAGAAGAGTGCTCTTGTAAAATTTGGTGAGGCACTCTTTGGTGGTGTACAGGGACTGTTAGTAGCAGCAATGCAATTTGTTGCGGGTCTTGTAAATCTACTTGCTATAAAAGGTCTTCTAACATGGGCATCAGATGCAGGAGAGATAAAAAAGATAGCAGTGTTCTTACAGAAATTATCTTTTGTAGTTAAGAAATTATATGGATTTGCAAAGGGTAGTGTAACCAAAGTACTAGATGGATTCTCTGCACTAGTTGATGGTAAGGCTAGTTTTTGGACTAGGTTAAAAGGTTTAGGTACATTACTACTAGGGATAGTAGGACTGCAAGCATTATTAAATCCATTTGGATTGATGAATTCAATCCTTAATATGTTGAATCTGGATTTCTATAATCCAAACAGACGGAATAATAGTAAAAATTCTAACACATCTAATAGTAATAGTAGGGTCAATAGTAGAGTTAAGAATTTTAATAAGACAGTAAAGTTAGGTAAGAATAATCCTATCTTCAATAAGTATGGTAAGAATGGTAATGTAGCATATCGTGATGCACTTAAGCAAGGATTAACTAAGGAGCAAGCACTTCAAAGAGTTAAGAGATTAGCAAGAAAGAATCCATCTGCATTTAAGCCGCCACCTAAACCACCAGTTACATCAGGTCTTAATCCTAGGACAGCTCCAACAGGAAAGATATTATCCAAAGGTTTGAACAGAGGATTTGGTCGTGGTGCTTTAAAGTTTCTTGGAAAAAATAATGTAAAACTTCTTAGCAAAGCATTTAAAAATACCTTTGGCAGGATACCTATTTTTGGTAGCATGTTAACAGCAGTGTTCTCCATATTAAATGGTGATCCTTGGGAAAAAGTAATATTTAAAACAGCAGGTGCTGCTATTGGTGGTGCACTTGGAACATTGATTCCTATACCAGGCATAGGATCATTCATCGGTATGATGGGTGGTGAATATGTTGGTGAGTTATTGTACATTGGATTCAAAGGTGGTGGATGGAAAGCTGCAGGTCAAAAGTTAAGAGAAGATTTGGTAGGTCTCTTCCAAAACTTTACCAAGATGTTAGGTTGGATAAAGAATGGATGGACAAGATTCTATAAGGGCATTCCTAAGTTTAAGATACCAGACTTCCCTCAAGATCCTCCTAAATGGATTCCTAAGTTAACACCATTTAGAAATAAGATATGGGCTGGTGCTAAGATAGCAATCAAAGCTATGCTTGGTCCGTTCGGAATGATGATGGGTAAAGAAATACCCAACGTCTTCTGGATGGCGAACCTTACTGGTAACACGTTCCCATTACTACACAAATCATTCTTCCCAGAAGCAGGACAAGTAAGCCAAGGTAAGACTGAAACTGGAAAGGGAATGGAGGGTGTCGAAGGTGAAGGCACTGTTAATGATACTGATACTACTGGTTCTAGAACTGATACTACTGATGTAACTGATTCTGCAGATAGTAGAGGAGTTCCTATAAAGAATAAGCGTGGTAGGATTATTGGTTACAGGAAAGATGGTGAAGACGTTCCTATTGGACAGGTAAACGCCAAGAAGTTTAAGAATCCTTTCCTTGACTATGCTAACATGCCTTTTGTTCCTCAGAATGCATACAAAGGTGTAGAAACAGACAACGAAAGATATGGTGATACATTCCCAGAAGGATCATTTAGTATCACTCCAAAGAGTACTTACGTAAGTCCATACGAAAGAAAGCACGGTAAAAAACATAACCCATTAGAAGGTATAGATTTTGGATCTTCATACAAGACAAAACCTTTTGTACCTCAGGAAGAATATAAAGGTGTAGAGTCAGACAATGAAAGATATGGTGACACAATGCCAGAGGGTTCCTTTGGTATTGGATCTAAGAAAACAGATACTGCAAAGAAGAAAGGATCATGGTGGAATCCATTTAGTTGGGCTGAAGGTGGTCAAGTAACAAGTAGATTACCAAGACTAAACAAGAAACAATTTTTCTTTGGTGGTATTATTAAAAGTATTGGTAAAGCAATAGGTGGTGTAGTTAAAGGTGTTACTAACGTTGTAAAAAGCGTCGCTACTGGACCTATAGGTAGTATTTTAGGAGCAGTTGTTCCAATAGTATTTCCTCCTGCTGCACCATTCATAGGTGCTATTCGTGCTATAGGTGCTGCTGCATCTGGTGATATATTTGGTGCAATTACTGGTGGTATCGGTGCTCTAGGTGGTATGTTCCCTGGTACCTTCGGTGGTATGGCAGACAAGTTTGGTAACTTCATGTCTAATAATCCATTCGGTAAAGCAATAGGTGGGTTTATGCAGGGAGGTATTGGTGGAGCATTAGGTGGACTCATGGGAGGTATACAAGGATTTTTACCAGAGGGTGTTCAAGGAATGTTGAATAAGTTTGGTGGAGTAATGAAAAAGTTCCCAGCTGTTGGTGGACTCATTGGTATGATACCTGGTGTTGCTAATGTACCAGGTTTGTCTCAGTTATTTGGGTTAGATTCCTTTGGAGCAGCAGGGTTCTCTCCTATGGGATTGATAGGTAACATCGCAGATCAGATGGGATTTGGTGGCTTGTTTAGAACCATCACAGGTATGATGGGAGCAGGTGGTCCTGGTGGACTCGTTAACGGTCTAAGAAATATGGCAGCTGAGTTGGGTGTTAGACCAGAGGTGCTTGGTATTATGTCACAGACTGCAAAGTCAATGAGTAATAAGAAAGGTGGTATGTCAAGAGAGTATGCTATGCAGTCATCACTTGAGTTTATACCTGTTCCTATGTTGTTAGAGAAGTTAGTAGAGATACCAACTCCTGTTCCTATACCTAGGATGGTACCTGTTCCAATGCCACAACCTGCTCAAGCATAATAAATATTCACATGGCTATATCTAAAGATACCAAGATCGATACTTATAAATTAATCTCTCCTAATATTGCGAAGAGTGCTGCGGCTGGTGCTGCTGATAAGTCATCGGGTGTTTATCAGATGAAAACTATCCAAGCATATAATAATCTTGGAGCATGTCTTAATTCTATTGGTGGTGTTGTTGCAGATATAAAGAAGATAGAACTAAAAAGATTAGCAGACGAGAAGAAAAGGATAAAGAAATTTGAACCCAAGTATACTAAGGTAGAGAAACCTAAGTTTGTATCATTTGTTAATGAGTTTGTAGGTAGGAACGCACCAAACTTCTTAAAAGGTTTGCTACAGATTCTTAGTGGGTTTATTAAACTAGCAATAATAAAACCTGCGTTGGAATGGTTAGCAGATAAACGGAATCAACAGAAGATAGTCAATGCTATTGAAGCCATTTACAAGGCATTCAAATGGATCAGTAACTTCTTACAGAAAAGGATAGGAGGAATAGTTGACGGGTTATACAATTTATTAAAAGAGGATGCTACATGGTGGGAAAGACTGACGGGATTTGCTAGGTCATTCGTAAACTTAGCTGCTCTTTTTGTAGGTATAAGATGGTTAACTAACCCTCTAAAGTTAATTAAAGATGTTAGGTTTGTACTTACATCATTTTATAGATCATTAACTAGATTTTCTAAAGGATTAAAATCTAGAGGAAGATTTCCTGGTGGTTGGAAAGGTAAAGCATTAGGTGCAACCATTGCAGTTGGTGGAACTCTCTGGGGTGCTAATAAGATTAAACAGATGGGTGCTGATGATGAAGATGATGAGATGGAACAAGGTGGTTACCGTCCGAAACCATTCAAATCATTACCTGGTTTTGCTACTGGTGGTTGGATCTCTGGTCCTGACTCAGGTTATCCTGTGTCTACAAGTCCTGGTGGTGGTAGTCCTGAGTTTATTGGTCACGGAACTGAGTATGTAGCGAAGAAAAATACTGGTGAGAGTTTTGTTATACCATTCAATAACTCTGCCACAAGAGCAATGCCTGGTTTAACTGAATCCAACATGATGACTGCTTCATCTCTTGGATTTGATATGCCACGTATATCTGATAAACAATTCTTCTTAGGTGGATTGTTTAAAGGTGCAGGTAATTTATTAACAGGTAAGACTTGGAGTGGTGGTAACAGAGGATCAGGTAGAACTGGTGGATTTGGATTAGGAACATATGGTAGTGGTCGTCCAAGTGACGGTGGTAGTAGTAGCAGTAGCAGTAGTGGTGGAATCGGAAGCAGGATCATGCAGAATCTACCACAACTAGGTGCTTCTATCTTTGGTAACAAAGGAGGTGCTATTGGTAGCACTATACAAACTATATTTGGTGGTGGAGGTAGTGGTGAAGGTGGTAAAGCAACCTTCATGGATATTCTAAAAGGTGGTGTGAATATTGCAGGTCAGTTCATGGATCCAAGTAGTAAAGCATTTGGATGGATGAATACTGCAGGTGGTATTGCTAATCAGTTATTCGGTCCTGGTACTGAGGGCATGTCATTTGGTGAGCGTCTTGGAGCATTCGGTAAAGATTTCTTAGGTAAGTTTGCAGGTAACTTTGCAAATCAAGTAGGAGGACCTCTTGGTGGTATCTTACAGAATGTTATGGGTTCTGCTGATGGTGGAGGTGCTGCTCAAGCATTAGGTAATGTTCTTGGTGCTTCTCAAACAGGTGGTGGTAAAGGTGCAGATCAAAAACTTGTAGGTGGTGGAAAACAAGCAGTAGTTGAGGCAGGTCGTGGGTTCTTGAACCAAGGATACACAGTCTTTAATCATCCTAACTTTAAAAATAATAGATGGAGAAAAGGACCTCCTAATAGATCAGGATATGATGCAGCAGGTAGACAAAGAAATGGTAGAGGTGGTCTCTACAAGAAAGGATTAGCATTTGATGTTGCTTGGTTCGGTAAGGGTAATAAAGATGCTCAGAACCAGAACGTTGCTAACATGGCGTACGCTAATAGAGCAGGGTTAAAGTTAACATCTATTGTTGGTAACAACTGGGGTAAATGGACATTTGGTGGTGATAAGAAAGCACCTGGTTCATTTGGTGTAAAGAATAAAATTCAAATGGGATTTGGTGACAGTCAGGTAGCAGGTAGCGGTGCTATTGGTATGTCAGGAAGTGAGTTAGAAAGAATGAAGAAAGTTATCATCAAACAGACTGGTGGTGATTCAGATGCAATGGCAGTTGCTGCTAGAAGTATCTTTAATCAAGCTGGCAATCTGTCTGGAAAACGTAGTTCATCTATGAGTGATATACTTGATTCTATTGGTGTTGATGAAAGTGGTATCTACAATCCTGCAATGTTGAACAAGGCTGAGAAGTCATTGATAGGTGCGACAAATGATACTTGGTTGAGTGGTATGATCACGGGTAAAGGTTTCTCTGATCCTCAAGCAATGGCATTGATGAACTCTACCAAATTTGGAAAGAGTTTATACTCTAGTGATTCAAGTGCATCTAATGTTAAATTTGGTAGCACAGTATTCAGTACTGAAGGTAATAAGTTCTTCAATGATTACATGAAGAACACTGATCTAGGAGTTGCAGATGGTAAGAATCCATTCTTCCCTAGTAGAAAAGAAACTGATACTAAGAAGAATAAACGTGGATCAGCATTCGCAGCATCGAAAGCATCAACCACACAGTATAGTCCATCTACAACCTCTGCAAGTTCTGGTAACACTGGTACTGGTAGTATATTAGGAGGTCCTACAAACTCTGGTGGACAAGCAAAAGGTGGAGCAAATCAAGTTCAAGAAAGAAAAGAAGCATATGCTTTGAAGAAGGTATATAGTGATAGAAGTTATGCTAGAGAACAGATAAGTGAAAGAACAAGGAGACTTGTTGCAGAAACTATGGCTGCTGTTGAAGCACACAACTCTTCAGTAAGAGCAAACGTTGCTGCTGCAACTTCTGCTATTGAAAACCTCAAGAGAGGTGGTGGAGGAATGCAAGGTCTTGCAGGATCTAAAGCATCATTGAGTGCTGCTAACCTACAGAGTAACTTTAACATCGCGAAATTCTAATGGCAATAAAAAGAAATAATGTAGGAGAAATGGAATTTCGTCTTAGTCTTTTCAGAGACGGAAAACGTTTGTCAAATAAAGAAGGAGCATTCAACTTGTACAATTTCTGTAGAGGTTGGGAGATACGTGAACGTCTTGATAGTTCTACAGTAGAGGCATCATTTGTTTTTGAAGACTCTGCAGGTATTGTTAACATGATGACAGGACATGAAGAGTTGAAACTACAAGTTATAACTTCTATTGTTGATAGAACTTATAATTTTAGAATCTATTGTGTCCACTCACGTTCTAGAACTAATCCATCTAACGATGTGTTCATGGTTGAGGCAGTTTCTACTGAGTTTATTACTAATGAATCAGTCAATGTCTTTGGTCAGTCAGAAGTAATATTTAAAGGTGATATAGAAGCAAGTTCAATAGTACAAAATCTTTTAACTAACTCTAGGTATCTTAATAGTAAGAAGAAAATATTTGTTGAGGAGACTATTAATAATCAAAAATTTACTGCACCTAATTGGAGACCTCTTGATACAATCTATTGGTTAGCACAAAGAAGTGTAAGAAAATCTAGGAAGGGTGGCATACTACAGAATGGATTTGTATTCTATGAAAATGGTTTAGGTTATCATTTCAGATCTATTGATGGATTGATTGATGATATTAATGATCAAACATTTGATAAGAAAACTAATAAACTTACAGGTAAACCAAGATGCTACAAGTATCACTATAGTCCTAAGAAAGTTGATAATACTGGTGCTGATGCTTTTGCTATTAGTGGTGTTACATTTCCAAGAGAGAAACATCTATTAGAACTCATGAGAGATGGTAGTTACTCAGGTTACTCAGTTGGATTTGATCCTGTAACTTTAGGTTCATCTAAGATGGGTATGAGTACAGAACTAACAACTGATGATCCTACTTACCAATTAGATTCTATATGGGATAAGATGTCTCACTTAGATGGAAAGAAAACTGTTAACCCATTGACTCAATTAGATCCTATGGTTCATAAGATGATTGGTAAACCAAGAAGAATAAGGTATTCTTTCTTACCTAATCAAACATTTGATCCTAAGTTTATCAATAATCCTCAAGCAAACTATCAAGAGTTGATAGATTTACAAGCATATCAATTTATGAGATTAGAATCACTCAAGAACATTCAACTCAAGATAACAATACCAGGTAATCTAGACTTGTATGTGGGTGGTGGAATAGATGTTATCATCCCTGCTAACTTTAAATCTGGTAGACAAACACCATTAGACAGGAAATATAGTGGTAGATATTTGATATCGTCAGTAAAACATAACACTACAGGAACTATTCTTTATACCGAACTAGACTTACTCAAGGACTCTGTGTTAAGATAAATAATAGTATAGTACAGGAGTTAGCTATGATTACCGAAGAATTTAAAGGTATCGGAGAAAATCCTCAAGCGAAAAGGACTCATGACCTAGATCACGAAGTTTATCTTGATCCTAAAGATGGAAAAGAGCATATCAATCATGGTATGTTAGAGTATAAAAAGTCTGAACTTGAAGAAGTTCATGCAGATTATGAAGAGTATCACAAAAATGATGTGGTAGATCCTAATGAAGGAAGGATAAATGACTGGCATACAAGACATGAAGATAAGCATTTAGAAATCTATTGCGACAATCATCCAGACGCATTTGAGTGTAGAGTATACGACGATTAGATATTATTTTTGTAATGGAGTCAATTTTTGATGAGTATCTGTTAGGTCATTGGCATAACAGAGCACAAGCACAATCTAATCCTCATATCTTTGCTCAGACAGAGATTATCTGGGCAAAGGAAGGGGATTGGTATACCTCTAAGAATTTTTATAGAGTAGATGGTCCTCATAAACCATACCGTAATAAAAAACATAAGATACAAGTAGCAGATAAAAATTACGTAATTATGCAGAATTTTAGGCTTGATGGAACAAGACATCAAGAATGTGATATGCATTTTACATTTTGTGATGACTATTGGATTGGTAAACTAGACGGTACAAAATGTAAAGGTGAGAAAGGATACACAGTAGAATCTATGATTAATCTCTATGGAGACAAATTATTCTCAAGAGACAGAGGATTTAATCAGAAGGGTGAGAAAGTCTGGGGTAGTGATGAAATTTATAAGTTCGTCCGTATATAATTCAACTTTTAATTACCAAAATACCGCAAAAAAAATTCGGGGGGTTTTTTCGCGTGTAAGGTTTTTAGTATCGAATATTACACAAATCCAAAGAAAATCTAAAGAACCTCGCGTTTGTGTTGATTTGCATATAAAATAGTAGAAGATATTTCAAACATAATATGAGTGGTGACAAAGCACATTACGAACAACCAATAGTTTTTTATTCCGAATACATGACTGAAACCAAGAGAGTGTTAATTCAGTTACATGAGGAAGAGGAAGAGATAGTAATAGAGAAACCTTGGAGAAATGGCAGTCCACTAAGGGAATAAATAACTAAAAAACTGCTTAAAAATGAAGCTAGTTGACGGTATACAGAACGAAAATGCATCAGGGTTTGTCGGTAAGGACGGTTTCTTTTGGTGGGTTGGAGAAGTAGAAGATAATGAAGATCCTATGGAACTTGGTAGGGTCAAAGTTCGTGTGCTTGGATATTATACTAATCCTCAAGGTGCTACTATAGCAGATCTTCCAACAGACTCCTTACCTTGGGCAACAGTATTACAACATACATCACAAACTGGTAATGATGGTCAAGGTGAATCTGCAGGACAGTTGCAGACTGGTGCTATTGTTATGGGATTTTTCATGGATGGTGAAACTGCCCAAATGCCTATAGTAATAGGTGTGATGAGAGTTAAGAAATCAGAAGATACAAGAAAGAATCAGTCACTCGCATTTACAGATCAATTCCCTGAGTGGGGTACAGCACCCAACTCTGCTGCTATACATCCTGCAGACAAAAATACTAATAAACCATCAGCATTAAGACAAAGCACTCATAACAGTGTTGCATATCCTGGTCAAACTACCACTCAAGTAGGTGGAGATGGATCACCGAAGAATATTGGTATTGAAATTCACGGTAGTTCATTCAACCCTATTAAACCTTTAGACCCCACACACCCATTTCCTACTGCTAATGGTGTTGGAGGTCCTTGGAAGAGTTTAGAGTATAAAATGTCTTATTTGATAGAGGATTTGGCACATACTACCTCTAGTCTTGTTAAAATTACAGATGGCAAATATTTGGATATAGTTGTAGGTAAATATGTAAAAACAGAAGATTTGACTGTAAAAGTAGATAATTTCTTGACAGTTGTATACTCTCAAGTGATTTCTGCTATGCGTCAAGCAACATCTACACTAGCAACTAGTTTACAGGTAGAAGCGTTGCAATCAGATGCTACTGGAATACCATTTGCATCTTACAACAGCATTCATGAGGCAGCAGAGACTATATTAAAGTCATTATGCGTTATTGATGCTAATATTGAAACTTACAAGAAAGAACCTTTAGATGTAGTTACTAACTATATTTCAGCATGCTTATCTAACATGCAAACAAAAGAAGAACTAGTAAAACATACAGTTGACGCAGTTGTAAAAACTATTGTTGATGAATCTACTAAAATCATTAAAAATCTAAGTGATGTAGTAACTTCTGTTAAAACTAAGGTAGAAGCAACAAATGGATATAATATTATTACTGAATGGGAGAAAGGAAGTGGTATATTTGAGTTAAGGTCTGATTTATTCAATCAAACTAGTACAAACTTAACTGGTTTGATGAAAATACTATTAAAATTCCGTTCTAGTAGTTGTAATAGAATTACTGGTGGTAAAGATTTAGTTGGTTGGTTTCCTTTGTTTGGATGTACTCGTTTAACTGGAAAAGATTTAGATTCTATCAATGCAGTAAGAGGTGATGACTTGTTTGGATCTATGTTTAAAGAAGCAGATCCAAATATGACTACTGCTACAAATTATATTAGTGGAGGTTATGAATTACATCTAGGAACACCAGGTCGTAAGGCAGATATTAGTAAAAGAGCAAATGGAACAACTCATACCTCTCTTACCTTTAATAATGCACATCTCTATGAAAAACAGATAAGAGATCAATTAAGAAAAGCAGTTGATTATGACTCATTATCAGATGAAGTTATAGAGGCAAAAGTCCTTGAATATATCAATGAATCTACTAAACAAGAAGGTGATACTGGTTCTTTAGTAGCAGATCACATATCATATGCAGGAACTTTAACCCAAGAAGTTCATGGTGATGACTGTAAAATCGTAAATAAAGATTATGTTCGTAATATTGAAGGTGACTATCTATTAAAAATAACTGGTAACTGTCATATTGAAGTAGGAGGAGGTTTTTACTTAGGTGCTGAGGGAGGAACTCATAAACATGGTCTTAGATTTGGTTCTGATGTTGATATGAATGTTGTTGGATCTAAATTTGAACTACAAGGATCGGAATGTCTGTTAGGATCAGTATCAACTAAAATTACTGGTAGTATATTTGAAAACTCATCATATCAGCAAACTATGAGTGGTATGGAGATTACTATGTCAGCAGAGAACTCTATAGAAATGGTAACACCACATATACTACAATTAATCAATATTGAACAGAGTGAATCACCGAAGAAGGTTACTGGAATGCGTACAGTTATTAATGGTGGATATGAGACTATAATAAATCCATCAATCCTTGAAAATTGGAAGGTTAATCTTGCTTCTACTGCTAGTTTCTATAATAATGCTATCACTAGTGGTAAATTTAGCGTTATTACACCTAACACAACCAGTTCAGAAACTGTCACAGGAACGTTGACCCTTCAATAATCTTGTGGTATTATAGATATATCTACAGAGGTAACTATGACAGATTATACATCTGATTCTGATAATGAAATTTATCTAGCACATGTTTTTATTAACATGTCTAAGAGACAAATCAAACTTGTTTCTGAGGATGGTTACGAAGATACTGTAACATGGAAGTTCGATAGAGAAGGTGGTGAAGGTTTTTCTGAAACCACATCTGCTATGCTCGAATGTATGAATGAAGATTTAATTACCATTTATTAATGACTGATTTCCAAGAGATTACTGAGGAGGAAGCAAAAGAAAACTTTTCCTTCCTTTTGACTATGTGTGAAAGAAATAGAACCGTCTTTAAGATAAAACGTAAAGATGGTTCTATTGCATTATTATCACCTGTTAAACAGTCAGGACCTCCTGTTGATCCAGAGGTTTTGCAAGTTGTAGAGGAATTCCGTAAAGGTTTTATCGAGAATGTAAATGACGACCCCAAATTGGCAGCATCATTCCAAAAAAATGCCCAAGCGTCGATTGAAGCCGCAAGCATTGCGTCAGGCACGAAAGCGTCTGAAATTTCTCAAAGCTAAGTTATGGAAAAGGCTGTAAGAGTTTATGAAAACATGACTGCTAATAAAGGAGTTACTTTTACTGCTGAAGAACTTGAATGCATTAGAGTGTGTGTAGCAAACGCACCTATACCATATGATATTACTATGAAGAAAATTCCTGGTGATATTTTACAAAAAATAGGTCAACCTACTCCTAGAAAAGGAGAAGTACTACCATTGGTAGAATGTGACCTTTCAAAATATAAACCAGTATGAAACTAACTCAAGAACACATTGATAGACTACAAGAATTAATGAACCATACTAAAATGAATGGTGATGTTAATTGGGAAGATGGTGATGAACTAGATTTTTGCCTTGGAGGAACATTTGCTAAAGATAGATTTATTTCTATAATTAATAGGAGACATAATCCTAGAGGTAAATTGTGATTGACGTTGTAGACGATTTTTTAGAAGAACATCTTCACCATAAGTTATTAGATTTTTGTGAACATGCTCAATATCGCTACGGAGAGCGTGACGAATATGGTTTACCCCCTGTAGGTATGGTGTCAGATATACTACCAGATGGTGATAAAAGTCCATTTGATTTATTTGATAGTAGGATAAATGCTGAATTTAATACAGGTTGTCCTTATAGAATGTACGTAAATTGTTTTGCACCAGGTGAAATACCATTTTGGCATAAAGATGGAACTGAAGGATCTACATACATTTACTATCCTAATTTACATTGGGAACCAAATATGCTTGGAGAAACTCAATTTTTAATTGATGGTGAAATTACAGGAATACTTCCTATACCTAATAGATTGATAGGATTTGATGCTAATATATCACATAGAGCAACTTCATTCAGACATGATCATAGGTTTAGCATTGCTATAAAATATTATGAGTGATAGATTTTACGTAGAACCATTATTTTCTAATTTTCTTGCATCAGATATTTTAGATATTGATGATGATAAAATTACAAAGTATATTAAAACTGTAGAACCAGGTTTACCACTTAACTTAAATCAACCTGAGATACATGAAGTTGTGGATCATGTTCATAACTTAATCCCTACATTCATGAAACTCTATGGATTAGGACCTAATTCAAAACCTAAAATCACTACATGTTGGGCAAATAGAAGTAATGCTTCTGAACCTTTAAAACCTCATCTTCACGGTACACATTGGATCAGCGTTGTATATTATCCAGAGGCAGATGAAGAATCACCAGATTTAGTTCTAAAGAATCCTATTACTAACGTTATGGAGTATGCAGTTCCATATCAATATCATGAATATGCGACTTGGTATAACTCAGGAAGAATAAAAGTATCACCGAGAAAAGGATTGATGGTAGCATTTCCTGCATGGATAGAACATTGGGTAGATCCAGAGTGCCCTTCTACTAGTAACAGATATAGTTTAGCATTTAATATAACCTTGAATCATATATCGGATGAATATATTGAACACATATATCACCCGAATAATAAGTTAGCTGAATTATATGGTATAGCTAACAAAGAACGGGACTCTACCCCTTATAAATAAAACCGTAGCCAATAGTGTAATTATTCGTGGGAACCAAGAAGATTTCTCAGTTGGAAACGATTTCAGATAGCAATATATCTGGAGAAGCAATTCTTCCTATTGTTGTTTCTGATCCGTTGATTCCTAATAGAAAAGCAAAAGTTAATCAATTATTCAGAGGGTTAGCACAAGGTAGCAAAGAGTCACCTGGTCTAGCTTTTGATTTAGACAGAGACAGTGGACTATATCAAGCAGCATATAATCAAATAGGTATCGCCTTTGGTGATGGTGGTTTGTATATGACTCGTCTTGATAATGGTAACAGTAGTACATCTTTGTATGTTACTGCCATTGATGATACTGCCAACAATACTGACATAGTTTTCGCACCGAAAGGAACGGGATCTGTTAAAGTAACGGGTCAGTTTTTGATGTCTGATGAACAGTTTTTCTTAGAAGATGCTCAAGGTCCTAAGATTAGGTTTGAAGCAGGTAACGTAGGAACTGGTACTAATACCAGAATAATGACGATGCCTGAGATAACTGCAGGTAATGGAACTACTCTTGTTGGTGCTGATACTACACAAACATTAACAAATAAGACTCTTCTTATTGATGAGGACAACTTTGTTATTATTGATGGTGCAGAGGAAGCAATATTCCAGATTAACTGGCCAACTACATCAGGAACTCGTAGATCATATTTCTTACCAGATGCAGGATCAGTAACAACTACGGTTGAACCTACTGCTACATCATCTACTCTGTTAGATACAAAGACAGAACAAACTATTCTATCAAAGACACTGGTAAGTCCTAAAGTTACAAACTCAGCAGAGGTAGGTTCGTTTTCAGCACAGTTTAACTCTTCTGCTCTAACTGCAGACAGGACAATAACAGTTCCAGACCAAAGTGTAGAATTAGTAGGAACAGAATCTACTCAGAATCTTAAAAACAAGGTTCATGAGAACATTATTATCGCAGATGGAACCGATAATACTAAGAAGTTCACATTTGTCATAGATAATTCTAACACTCTTACTACTAGTCAAGTAAAATTCCCACCTACAGCAGACCTAAATACTGGTGCGGGTAACCCATTATTCAGTACACTTGTTACTGAATTTTCAACTCAGATTATACAAAATAAGACTCATTACCGTCCTATTTTGAAAGACAGTGCGACAGATGTAGGAACAGTTACTTTCAGAACTGATAATATTACAGGTCCGAGAGTCATTAAGTTCCCAGATGCTGACGCTACACTTCTTTCTACTGAAAACGTTACCTTAGACGACGTTGCATTTGGTGCAGGTTTAGGTGCATCACACTTAACTGGTCGAACAAGATTACAACAATACTTCTACGCAGGATTTTAATTAACAATGGCAACTCAAGGACTCCTTGCACAACTTAAACCTACAGCGAATACGGATACTATTCTTTATGAAGGTCCTATTAATAGTTCTGCAAGCACACAACTAACAATAGCAAATGATGGTACTGGTTCAGCATATGATGTTGCCATAAAAGACTACTGTCAAAAAGTAACTTTAGATGCATCGACATATAAGTTACATAAGGGAGATATATTAACACATTATGAAGTTCAACTTAATACATCATCACCTTTATCATCTTCTTCAAATATAGCAGCAGGTACAACATTTACCTCAACTGATAAAGAAAAAACTCTTAAGTTTGAGTCTTATCTTGTTCCTACACTAACTACATTGTTTGTAAAAGTGTTTTCTATCAGACAGGTTACTCTAGAAACTGCGGCAGGTAACTTTAATGTTGGTGATAGTATAGTTAAAGGAACAGCACCTAACCAGACAACTGCTACTGTTTATGATGTATTTGACGATACTGTAAATAACTTGATGATCCTTCAGATAGGAGCATCAACTCTTAATGGAACTGCAACTGAGTTTGCTGACGGAGATTCTACCCAAACAGGAACTAACGGGTCTGGAACAATATCAACGGGTGGTGTAGGAACTGCTAATAATGAATTCGTATTTTCTACTACAACTGCAGGTGGCACATATAACATGTATGTCAATACAGGACTAGAAGTTTTCACAGATAGAGTATACAGATTTGATGTTGGTGACTCTACTATGAGTGGTAGAGATTTTAAATTATCCATTGACGCAAATGGAGAATGGGGACCTGATGGAACTGCAGGAAGTTTAGATGATGGAACTGAATATACTACTGGTAAAACTACCAGTGGTAGTGCAGGTGATGGTGCTAACGGATATGTTCAGTATGATTTCTCTGCTAACACTAACCCAACTGCAGCATACTACTACTATGATGGTGGCACAGGAACTGCATCTAATGCTAACTATGGTGGAGCAGATAGAACATTAACAACCAGTACAAACTTTACATATAATGCTTTTTGGGCATATGATGTAACAGGGACATGGGTTTCAACTGATACTTTTACAGTAGGTGGTCAAACATTTACTGTTGATGGCACAACACCTGGTGCTTACGGGTATGTTCGTGATTACACGGGATCAGTTCTTAAGTTTATTAAAGGTGTAGGATCACCTGATATTACAACTTCTGATACATTTTATGATGTTCCCGCTTTAGCAGGAGCAGCAAGATCCTTAATTAATGTAAACTCTATTGATGTAGATTCAGCAGCAGTAGAAGCTTCACATTATATCACTTTAGGTACTACTAATGGTAATAATGAAGTAGATAGAATCACTTCATTAGTCATCGGACCTGGTGA
>Ga0163180_10000235_pt1 | contig 31543 bp, 25 predicted proteins | sample AtlANTMetagenome_2_FD_109647 | JGI IMG/M metagenome (GOLD analysis project Ga0163180, IMG submission 109647) | Marine eukaryotic phytoplankton communities from the Atlantic Ocean - Atlantic ANT 4 Metagenome | ecosystem: Environmental > Aquatic > Marine > Oceanic | place: North Atlantic Ocean...
ACGTGCGTAAATTCGACAATCGAGTCCTGGCTGAGAAGCACACCCCCCGCCTCAACGCCTTCTTGAGAGAGGTTCACCGGGCGGCTGTGACCATCGGAAGCCGACTGCAGCTGGATCGGGACGAGTGCCGGGTACGCCCTGAATATGTCAGCGATCAGGGTGTAGAGCTGAACGTGCCGGCCCCCACCCAGCAGATGACCGAGGCAGAACGCAACGCCCCTTGGAGCTGAAGGCTGCCAGCGGCCGCTGAGAGTTGCACCCCCACCTACCCCGGCCCGTGAAGCTCCAGGAAATCAGAGCTGGAAAAGCAATTTCCTAGCAATACCCCTGTTTTGGGTTTTTCGTCTGCCACACATCAGGCACGCCAAAAGTGTTTCTGGTGCTCAAATTGAGGGTGGGTAACTGGGTATAATCCACGATGAAGCGGGCAGGATCAACTCAGGCCTCCCCCAAGGCGTTGTGGTCGGGTTGTCTGTGGGGTGAAGTATTCCAAGGGTGGAATAGGGGATGAGTGGCCAAGGGCATAAAGAACCAACAGATAAGAACAATTGAGCATTAGCGCGACTCCCCTGGATCCGGGAAGAATAGACGCATGCGGAAATCCCAGATCATCTATGGAACCCAGACAGGCAATTCGCAGGAAGTAGCTGAGAAGTTGAAGGAGGAGATCGAGAGAACAGGATTCGAGATCGAATGCATGGACATGTTCGACGGAGATCCTGATACCCTTTTCGGATGCGCTGCTGTCTACTTCGTGGTGAGCACCTGGGGAGAGGGCGAGCCGCCGGACGATTCCCTCAGTTACTTCAATAAGATCAAGGGTTTTCCCGACGGGCACCTGAAGGGTCTGAGGTTTGCAGTCTGTGGTCTCGGCGACTCGGGTTATGATATCTTCAATGGATTTGGGAAGGATCTGGAGTCTGAACTTCTCCGGTTGGGAGCAACGGCCATAACAGCACGAGTCGATTGCGATATAGATTTTGAAGAGCTCTCAGACCCGTGGATCGAGACCATGATTCAACATGACAAATCCATCCGTGCGGCTGTTTCGGCAAACCAGAGATAGATTGAAACGCCTCTGAAGGTGCGGATTTGAAAAATCCAGTATCGGTGAGGTGCGACTCCGGGGGATCTTCCTTTGGGCGTGATTTCCCATTAAGTTGGTTCCTCACAGGATTTCCGAGGTTGCGAGCAGTCGGGTCTGGAATGGATGCGATGCAGGATTCTGGAAGAACTGGAGGTGTAGGATTGCCTCGGGAGTGTGGCGCGTTATCATTCTGGATGCATTTCATCCGGAGAGTAATTACGTCGGTCGTGGTTCTTGTGACTGGCTTTCTCTATGCGCAGGAAACAGAGGTTGACCCCGGAGCGTCCGGGGTCGGTCTGGGATTTGTGGATCTTTTTAATGGCAAGGACCTGTCTAACTGGGTGGATGTGAATACCTCTCCCGAGACATGGTCGGTGAAGGACGGCTTGCTGGTATGCACGGGAAAGCCCATCGGAGTGATGAGGTCGACGAAGATGTACGAGAACTTTATCCTGGTCGTCGAGTGGCGCCATATGGAAGCAGGAGGAAACTCCGGGGTCTTTCTCTGGAGTGATGCCAAGCCGGAAGGAAATCGGTTGCCGCGGGGAATGGAGGTGCAGATGCTCGAGTTACAATGGCCTTATATTCATGCCCACCGGAACGGAAAGCCGCGTCACCCGGGCTATGTGAGTGGCGAGTTGTTCGGGGCTGGGGGAATGAGGGCGGTTCCCGAGAACCCGCGGGGCAGTCGTAGCATGTCCTATGAGATGCGCTGCAAGGGTAAGGGGGAATGGAACCGCTACGTGGTGGTGGCGGTGGACGGAACGGTAAAGCTCTCCATCAACGGGAAGTTCGTCAACGGAATCCGGGAGGCGGATGGCCGGAAGGGCTATCTATGTCTCGAGGCGGAAGGAGCCGAGATTCATTTTCGGAGGGTCAGCATCATGGAGTTGCCAGCTGGACGAGCAGAAGAGCTTGGCATGGTCCTCGGGGAAGGACTGAAGGGAAGGAAGAATTGAAGAAGCGGGTCGAGATGGCCTTTCTGTTGGCAGGGATGCGACCTCTAGCACATGAAACGTAGCGCATATCAGATTCATCGCCGGAGCTTTTTGAAGGGAGCGGGGGTGTCCATTGCGCTGCCGCTTCTGGAGATCATGTCTCCGGCCATCAGTTACGCGAGGACGAGAACGAAAGGGTCCCCGCTTCGTCTTTGCACCCTTTACAAGGGGTGCGGGGTGAATCCGCACTCCTGGGATATTGTAGGTGGCACGGAATCGGACTTTGAGCTGTCCAAGATCCTTCAACCGCTCGCGCCGGTCCAGAAGGATATCCTGGTGCTCGGGAATCTTGATAACCAGGGTTCATCGGATCACATGGACGCACCGGGCACGTTCATGAGTGCCAGTCGTCACCGCGACAAAAACCGATATTCATTCGATCAGAGAATTGCTGACGAAGTTGGAAGCGAGACGCCAATCAAGTCCCTCCAATTGACGGCGGACAATGTATGGAAGCAACACCCCTGGTTGAACATCCTCTCTTATGATCGAACCCAGCAACCCCTGCGCGGACAACATGATCCACAGGCAGCGTTCGACATGATTTTCAAGAATAGCGCCCGTGCATCCCGTCAGGCTGAAATGGTCAGCGTCCTGGACGGGGTGAAAGATGCTTCTTCCGTATTGCTGCGAAAGGCAAGTGTGCCTGACAAGGAGGTGCTGCAGCAATACTTCGACTCGCTTCGGGATGTAGAGAAGAGTATCGAGCAGGCCCGGAACAATGGGCGGGATGCCGCGGTGGACTCGAAACTGGCCCAACTGGATCCGGCGTTGGAAGCTGGGAATCTTGGCGAACGGATCAGGGCCATGCTGGACCTGATTTCATTGGCATTCTGGACCGATTCAACCCGGGTTGCCTCGTGCATGCTCGCCAATACGAACAGCCGTATTCATTACGACTTCATGGGAGTGAATGCGGAGTTTCACTATGTGTCACACCATGTGCGAAATAAGAAGGTCCTGCCAGCCTACGACAGTATCAACATCTGGCATACCGGGCAATTGCGCTACCTGATCGAAAAGATGAAGACGCTGAAAGATGGCAGCGGGAGCCTTTTTGATAACTCGCTGATCCTGTGGGGGTCGGGCATCAAGCACGGGGACTATCACTCCCTGACGGATCTCCCGGTGGTCCTGGCCGGGGGTGGTGGTGGCCAGGTAGAACTGGGGCGGCATGTGCGTTATCCTGAGGCGCGCCCTTTCGGTAATTTACTGCTTACATTGATGAAGTTGATGGGAGCGCCGGCGGAGAGGATAGGGGATTCCACGGGTTTGCTTCCGGGGATTACCGGGAAGGCTAGTTTCAAACCGTCGAATATGGATGATGGGAGTTGGCAAATCACGAAGGTTGCCGGAAATGAGCTAAGTGCCAGGGGATTGTTGCGGATCAGGATTGAAGGAGAACTCGAATACTATCTGTTGCGCCTTTCGGATAAGAGCGACCTTGAGATCCGGATTCCATTCATGAACAATCACAAGCTCCGCTTCGACCGGAATGTCGGGAAAGTGGTGGAGGTAACCGGACAATACACGGAGAGGGAGGGCAGGAAGGTTATTGTTTCCCTGAAGTCTGCAGCATCCCAATAGGCGGATGAGGAAAGCGCGCCGCATGCCCTTTGTATTCTTTCTGGCTTGCGGAGTGCTGGCTGCAGGTTTGCGTCCAGGCGGGGCCATGGAAGCTGATTTTACTGCCGTGGTCGAGGTGATCGAAGATCGCTGCATGACATGCCATGATGCCGAAACAAGAAAAGGTGGCATCGATCTGACCCCGCTGCTTGACAGGACGAACGCGTCATATGGGAACTATACCAAATTGTGGGTCCGGCTCGAGAACATGGTGGCCAGGGGAGAAATGCCACCTGAGAACAAGAAACCACTGAAACCCGGGCAGAAGCAGTCCATTGAGGAGTGGTTTCACCAGTCATTTGTCCTGCGTGAGGGAGAGTCTCACATCGGGTCCACCCCGTTGCGTCGCCTGACGCGGTATGAGTTTGAAAATACTCTTGAGGAGGTGTTGTCCATTCGGTTGAAGGCGCCGTATCGGGATACCATCACCGGGCGTATCGAGGTTTCGAAGATTGATTCGCTTGTGCCCTCCGATATTCCCGGGGAATCGGGGTTCGACAATGATGCGCATCGGCTCGGGAGGCTAAAGCCGCCATTGAAGGAGTTGGCCGATGCGGTTAATCATGCATTGGCAGAATTCCGCAAGAATCCGGAAGCGATGAAGGCGGTCCTGGGGCGGGCGGACATCCCGGGGAGTGCCGGGGAGATTGAAATAAGGCAGGTCATTTCAGATTTCATTCTGCGAGCTTACCGTGGAAACGGAGAGAGGTTGCCGGAATATGTGACGACCTACGAAAGATTGTATCAGAAACACCTGAGAAGCTCGAAGGATGTGACTGCGAGCCTGTTTCACGTCCTCGAAATGATCCTCCTGTCTCCGGAATTCCTTTACCGGATTGAGGTAAGCCAGGGGCGGAGTGCGCCCTATCCCGTGACTGGTGTGGAGTTGGCAACAAGACTATCGTATTTTCTCTGGTCGAGGCCGCCTGATGAGGAATTGCTCGAACTGGGACGGGATGGCCGTCTGCATGAGGAGGGCGTGCTGAAGTCACAGGTTGCAAGGATGCTCAATTCGCCAAAGCGAGTCTCCCTGTCCGAAAATTTCGCAGGTCAATGGCTTGGATTCAGTGAACTCCTCTCCAACAGGGAATACCTGCGAGATGAAAGGTGGAACCGGGAATCCTACGATGAGATCCTGTTCTTCTTTGACGAGATGATCCGGTCCAACCGAAGTGTCCTGGAGCTGGTGCAAAGTAACTGGCTATACAGGCGGGCTTCGGCCTATCGCTCAAAAGGAGGGAGTTACAAAAAAGTCGAGGGGAGTTCGATGAACAGGTTGTATGCGGATATCTTTTCAGATCGTGAGAGCAGAAGTGGAAATCGGAAGCTTCGTTATGCCCCGCCGGTCATGGTTGAACGTAAGGACGACCGGGAAGGAGGGATCATCACAAGTGCCGCGATCATGCGCCTGACAGCGTCGAAAACGCGGACCAGTCCCATCCGGCGTGGAGTGTGGATATTAAATACGATGATTGGAAAGAGCATGGAGGCTCCGGAGGATGTGCCATCGCTGGACGAAGCCCGGGAAGCACTTAAGATCCGGAGGAATCCTTCCGTCTCCGAGCTTATCAAGCAGCACGTTTCGCGCGCGGTATGTCACTCCTGCCACAGGGAGATCGACCCCCTCGGTCTGGGGCTCGAGAATTTCGCGCAATTTGGGGAATGGCGGACCCGTTATCCAGATAAGCTCCCGGTCATCGCGGCGGGCGTGATGCCCAATGGAAAGCCGTTCAAGTCTCCCCGCGAGATGAAGGAGCTTCTGCTTGAATTATACGGGGATGACATCGCTGCTAACTTTGCGAAAAAATTGTTCACCTATGCCCTGGGTCGAAAGCTGGAACCCTATGACCGGGTGGCGTTGGAGGAGGTTGTAAGCCGTGCGAAGCAGGACGACTACAGGACGAACACGTTTATCGAACAGATTGTCCTCTCCAGGCAGTTTCGTTGCAGGCAAGACCCTTGAGCGTCTGGAAGACGGCAGGGTGGACCGAGGAAATATACTACGCGACCGATCCACCCCTGTGGGTTGTTTGATCGAATCAAGGGCTCTTCCCGGGAGGATCCCAATAGCTTTGTTTGAGGAAGAGAGGGCGAGGCCCGGGTTATCGTGCGATCAAGTCGGACATCCGCGGGTCCCATGCCAGCGACGCTACTTTCTTCAGGTTGCCGTCCGGAGAGATTCGGTAGGCGGTGAGGCTTGCCCCACCGGTGGCGGAGACGAGGAGAAATTTTCCGTCAGGGGAGAGGGTCAGTCCCCAGGGGATCTTGTCAGCCTCGGTCAGGCCGAGGAACTCGGCCTTGCCGCCCTCAAGCACACGGTAGCGGGAGATGCGGTCGAAGTCCTGGCGGTGTCCGCGCAGGCCGGCAAAGAGAAATTTCCCGTCCGGGGTGATCAGAAGGTCGGATGCGCTGAGGCCTATCTTGGACATGCCGGGTGGTAGGATGCTGATGTCCTGTTCCACCTTGAGTTGCCCGTTGCTTTCCCGTCGGTAGGAGGACAGGCCGATACCCTGCTCGTTGCTGAAATAGACCATGGGAAGGGTGGGGTGGTAGGCCATGTGGCGGGGGCCTGAACCGAGGGGAGGCTTGGCATCCTTGGGTTCGAGGGGGGATACCTTTCCGGTCTTGCCGTCGTAGGCATACTGCAGGAGGGCGAGGTTTCCCTTTACGTAGGGTATGTAGATGTTCTTGCCGTCCGGGGGCAGGAGGACGCAGTGGGCTTCCCGTTTGCCCTCGTCCACCGTGGTGATGGCCTTCCCGGGTATTCCCTTGTCGTCAAGCGGGTAGACATTGAGTCGGCCGTTCCCGTAGCTGACCCCGAGAAGGTGCCTGTTCTCCCTGTCGAGGGATAGATAGCAGGCCCCGTCGTTGAAGTTGAGGTTCTGGTGTTTCTGGTAGGAACCATCCTTATTCAGGTGGACCACCGCCCCCGGCACCTTGCCGGGGTCACCGCCCGTTGCTGTGACATAGAGCAGGGGTTTGCTCGGGTGCGCAGCGATGACGCGGCCCGGAAAGTCAAACTTCACCTGCTTGGCGATCTTGAGGTCGAGGCCTTCTCCGTGGGGTGTTGCCTTGACAATCCAGAGGGTGGTTTCCTTCGAGCTTGGGGAATAAATGTGAAAGGGCTGGGAAGCCCCGAGCAGAAGAGAGGAAAGGAGGAGGGGGATGAGGGGCAGGAGGTGTCTCATGATTACTTTTATTGGATTCAATATTTCGGGAAGATTTCCATTACCTCGTCATCTGTCTGGCGAATGAAAGCGTCAAATTTTCTGTAGAATTCGGCGAGCGACAAACCCATGTGCTTTCTGAATGCGGCTGATTTCCCGATTCGGGGAATGTCATGATACCAGTCTTTCAGGACCACGATTTCATCGATGTGCTGAACGTGAATCAGGTACGCGCTCGCCCACGCGCCGAGCATATAATAGACCTGTGCTGCTCCGCCCTGTTCCCAGTAACTTTCATTGTGCAATTGCCAATCCCGTGTTGTGACCAGGAACTCATTGATGCTGGGACGACCAATGTTGGCGCCTGATTTTCTCAGTTCCAACATGTAATCCCTGAAATCGATTAGTCCCAGGTTCTCCATGAACCTGGCGGAGCTGTAGGTCGCCATGCCCTCCGCCATCCAGGAGTTGATGTTTTTCTCAGAGGTGCGCTCCTGTCTGGTGTCACAGTGTGCCATCTGAAACACATGGTGGTACTCGTGGAGAGCTCCCCATGTATTTTCAATCGGGTCCTTCTCCCGCCCCTTGGCGTTCGTCGTGACGTCCTCGTAGAGAATGGGCGGGTCCTGGGTCCAGGTCAGTCCGCCTTCAGCCTTGCCCGCTAAAACGGACTTGATTTCAGTAACGACGTTCGGGCGCTCGAGAAACTCTTCAACTTGCTTTTCCGCAGTGGGGAAGCGGGAGTCCAGTCTGACCCGGGTCATGGCCCGCTGACGATAGATCTCGCGGACACTTTGCTCGCTGTCAGGTCCCAGAAGATAGACGTAATACGGGCCATAATTTCCGAAGTAGTCGATGGCGTATCGAAGTCCACGTTGATAATTCCTGACCAGTGAGCCGTCGGCATTCAACCCATCAGCGACAAACAGGGCAGGTTCGACTATTGTGCCGGCTTCCACATTTGGAGCAGCAGGAGTGTTCTCCCGGGCTTCCGGTGAATTCTTCTCTGCGCATCCTGCGACGAGTAAGACCGCAAGAAAGGGCACTGGTATTTTCATCAGGAATAGAAAGTGGTTGGCCTGATTGAATTTCCCGGCTAGCGGGTCATGCGATTATTTGTCGGCTATCCTGAGTTGCCGGCTGCGGATTTTCGGGCAGATCTCCTTACCGCTGGTGAGATTGGGTTTGTCCGCGATCCCGAGTTGCAAAGGAGATTTACCGACCCATTGGCTCTCGCGGCCCTTGACGTCGATGCGTCCTCTTGAGGGGTCGATGGTAAGGGTGGTGAAGAGGCTGTCGCGATAAGGGCAGGTGTATTCAACGTAGCGGAACCTTGAGTGGACCTCGGGCGGATAGCTCTTGTTCCGGTAGGAGCCGCCGACCCATTTGTAAGAGGCCGAGTTAACGTGCAGATAGGAAATCCTGCCCACGCGGGCCACATGGTCAATATGAGTGTGTCCGTTGACCGCCAGCAGGACCTTGTCGGCGGCGGAGTTAAGCAACTTCTGGACCTCTTCCGCGTTATCGATACTCGATGGACCCGCCAAGGGCTGATGGGAGATGACGAGAATCGGACCCTTGAGATTTTTTAGCTGTTTTGCGAGCCACGCCAGCTGTTTCTCCCCGATGTGCGCGGGGTAACCACCCTTGTGTTTTTCTGGTTTCTCGTTTCCATCGAGGACAATCAGTTCCAGTCCGTTCACGTTCTCGGTGTAGTAGCGTCCCTTCATTCCCCAGAGCTTCGCAACCTCATCAAAAGAGTGCCCATCATCGATCTCGTGGTTGCCGAGAACGTGCAGGGTCCGGGGGTGGGCCTTTTCAAAGGCTCCGCTGACGACCTCGTTTTTCTTCGTGGGATAGGCGAAGTCACCGAGTTGGAGAAGGGCATCGGGCTTTTCTTCCTTCATTGCATCGAGGAAGGCCTGCAGTCTCGCCGGGCCATCGTGCATCACGTCCTGGTGCAGGTCGGCGATCATGCCAAGTTTGATGGGCGTCTTTATGTCAGCCAGAGAGGCCATGATCCGGCGGGGCAGGATGATTGAGGTCGCTATCGTGCCGGTGGTGCGCAGGAAGTTACGCCGGGGTGAGATCAAAGGATTCATTTCAGTCTCGGAAGCTTCGATCGCAGGGCCTGCTCAATCACTCAGCAGGGTGAGATCTTCAGGAGGCTTGCGGTAATTCTTTTTGGCGATGTAAGCCTTGGTTTCGGCAATCATTTCTTCTGTCACCACAAAGTGATAGTTGCGGTAATCCTTGAGTTTGATCTCGCCGACGTAGAAGAAGCCCCATTTTTCGAAGAAGTCAGTCAGGTCTGTTTCGCCGACGTCGCAGCAGATCCTGATAAACTGGAACTGGTTCCGGATAGAGTCATTGCCTCGCCCGGCATCGGGACGATTCCGCATTTCTTCCATGACATCGGCATAAAAATCGGGTTTTCCATTCTTCTGGAAATAGAGGTGTAACTGCCAGAAGGGAACGAGGCGATTGAAGACATCAGGATCCTGCAGGTAGGAGATTCTGGGATCGGAATCGACGATCTTATTGCGGGCCTTGGCATAATTCTTCTGCGAGGCAAGCCGACTTTCGTTGCCCATTTTTCCCCGGGTATACATGGAGAAGATGTTACAACTGACTTCCGTAAGGCCTCCCCAGGTTATCTGGGGGCGGAGTTGCAGCACGTGACCTGCCTCGTGGCAGAATCCCCAGCAGGGATCTCCCTTGGTGACAACCTCCGGGTTCGCAACCATGCGCATGGTGCCCTTGTTTCCGAAGTAGGCTACTCCATCCCGATCGCGGAACATGTAGTAGTTGTAGTTCACGCGCGCGAGGATCCGGTTGGGTGGGATCTTCTTGTATTTCACCAGTCCCAGGATGGTGTAATGGTGAAGAAGCATGGTGTCGTAGTTCTGGATCAGTTCCACGCCCTTGCCACGGGTGTGAATATTGAACCATTCGACGGGGTAGGCGACCTGGATGTGCTTGCCGCGGGCATCAAGGATTGGGGCGACCGCATTGTCCAGGAGTCGATTCCAGTCACCGTTGTCTTGCTTGCTTGGATCAAAGTAGCCATTGACCTTTCCAGTGGGGAAGTGGACTGGAATCCTCGGGGCCTGCTTCGGATGGTCGTCGTAATAGCTCAGGTAAACGAGGCCTCCCTTTTCGATCTTGATGATATTTACTCCCTGACGGAGCATGATTTCCTGGCGCTTGAGACCCCATCCGTTCGGGTCCTTGGAGGGTTCAATTCCGGGCGGAGGCTTGCGCATCCAGTCGGGGATCAGGAGAGAGATTTTCCGTTCTTTGGTGTCCCCTGTGATAACCACGTGTTCTCCTTTTTCCAGGAATATCCCGGTGATGTTTTCATAGCGGCTGAAGCCATCCCCGAGTTTGATGGTGCGTTGCAGTGCCTGAGGAGAGGGGTAGGCCGGATACGACGCTGCACGATAAGTGGTATCGTAGTTCCCTTCAAGAAGCCCCCGGGCGACACTTCTGAGGAGTTCACTCCTGAAGAGGGCGAGGTCCTTCGCCTTGATCTGCTCCCTTAGTTCCCGGCAGCTTTCGTCCTTAAAGAAAGAGGTATCGGATTTGATGTCCCTGGCATTATAGGACATCCCGGAGGGGGACGATCCGACAGATAGAACCAAGGCAAGGAACAAGGCGCCTGAGAAGCGGGGTAAGTGCATGAGAGTGTTTTAAAAATCGTGTTCAATTAGACTTGAGAATGACGTCGTCGAGGTAGAATCCGGCAAAGCTCTGGGGGTCCGATTCGTTGCTGACAAACCGGAATGCAATCCGGACCTTTCTTCCTTTGACAGAATCGGGCAGGAGGAGAGGGTCGGAGGTAGCCCAGGCGATGTCATTCCATTCAATGCCACTGATAAATTCTTCGATCAGGAGGTCATTATTTTCCGGATCGAGCAGGAGAATGGAGGCAGCATCGCCATCGCCTTCAGTGTCACGCCACTGGCGATATGTAAGAACAGCCCCTCCCGGAGGGATGGAAATTGCCGGGGTAATGAGGGAGATGTCCTGAGATCCGGTATAGTCGCCTCCAATATTTGTTCCTGCACAATTCGGGAGGCTATATGCGCTAAGGGGACCGAAGAGCGTATCTCCCGGGGTGCCAATTTCCCACGCGGTGGAATCAGCTCCGGTAGTTGTCCAGCCAGGGGGGAGAGTATTGGTGGCGTCGAAGTTTTCGCTCAGTAAAGTGCCGGCCTCCTCCTCTACTATGGCGTAATAGCGCTCTGGGCCGGAGAGGTTTACGCCTGTTAAGGTATTGTTGCCGGTATCGGACCCGGGAATATTCTGGAAGGTGGTTGTGCCATCGTCATAGACCGGCCAGGTAGAGGGAGAGCTCGTAAGGTTAGTGCTGCTGACGAGGTCGTATTGCTTGCCTGTCATGCTGTTCCAGGAGAACTCCAGGAGTCCATTGATCCGGGCGACCTTCAGTTGGATCTGGCCGGCAGGGGCTCCATTTCCAGGGCCTGGGAGATAGCCGAATGAAGTTACCGGGCCTTGGGAATCGTCAATGGTGGTATTGTGATATGTGGACCATCCGAAGGCATCTTCGGCCGGAGGATTGGGGCTCTCAATGATGAAGGTTCCGCAGAGTCCGGCGAAGGAGAAGGGGTTCATTCCATTACGGATCAGCTGGGCGTTGTGATTCTTTTCGAACTTCCACACTGCGGTTCCATCGGAAAGGGAGAGGGAGTCATCGGTGCGGGAGGGAGGGCCCCAGAAAAAGACGGTAGGCCGGAATGCGAAGTAACCGGGGACGTTGTAGTCGATTGGTTCGTGAAATTGATTGAGGATGGGATCCGGGTGGCCATTGGTAAGGGTCCAGACATCACCTGTGCCGTGGGAAGGACTATTCTGCCAGTCCCGATGGTTGCCCCAACCGTCCAGTCCCTTGTAAGCCATGGGGCTTCCCCACCAGTGTTCGAGGACGTGTTCGGCACCGGTTTCGGTGTAGTTTCTTTCTGCGATATTAGTGATCGTGTCCGCATTGCTGACCCAGAAGGATACATCCCGGGTCCATGACTTGTTTCCAGTCACGAGGTCATACCAGTACTGGTAGTCACCATCTGGGGCTATGGTTGAACCCAGGAACTCGATTCGTGCTACCGAGCGATGGTTGGGATTGGAGGCGTCGTACCTGATGGAGTTGGTTTCCTCCAGGGCCATGACTTCGTCGAGCAGTGGGGTGGCAGGCGAGGTGACTTTACTCCCAAGCAGCAGACTAGCTGCAGAGATGGCGGTAGACAGGACGGAGAGATTGTGTCCGACAGGCATAACTTCAAATTGTAGGGAGAGTAGGCTGGCACTCAACCTGAAGGGTGAGAAAAATTCCCCCGGCAATCATTAAGGCTGCATACAAGTGATTATCTTGCGAGGAGATCACTTAGTACGGCAGAGGTGACCGTTAGCGTGATTTCGAGGCTTTCTCTGGATATCCTTCTCATATTGTCGGATTCGGTGTGCCACCACGCGAATTGGCTGAAGTCCCCGATGATGTCGATGGTTGGTATTCCGGCATTATTCAGGGGAACGTGGTCATCCATGATGGGGTTCAGTCCTCGGGTAAATCGATCTGCGGCGCCAGCTTTCCGGGCCGCTTTCAGAAGAAGGTCCTCGAGGAAGGCGGGAGTGTCTGAAGGATACCGAATCCTCAGGTTCCTGTGTCCTATCATGTCGAGGATGATTCCAGCTGAGGGCGTTCTTTCGGATTTACGCCACTGAAGGGCATAGTGCTTGCTGCCGTAGAGTCCGTCGGAGGGACTGATGTTCTGACCGAAGGCCTCTTCACCATCGAAGAACACCAGTTCGACTCGTGAGGCCTTTTCCGGTTCCCTGCTGAGTTGCCGGGCAAGTTCAAGAATAAGGCCTGCGGCGGAAGCTGCATCGTCAGCTCCTACGAATTTGCGGTCCGGATAAAACTTAGAATCAATGTGTGCCCCGAGGATGACATCAATCGGAGATTCACGGCTGGGTTCGAAGCGGGCGACAAGGTTGATGAAGTTAATCCTCCGCCCAAGGATCCCCACCGACTGGCTGAAGGGTTGGGGTGTAACAGTCCAGCCCTGTTGCTCGAGTTGTTCGGCGATATAGTTTCTCGTATTCCTGAGGGCGGCCGATCCGGGTGGCCGGGGGCCGTAGGAGACGATCGTCCTTGTGTGATCATAGGCTGCCAGTGCGCCAGTTCGCTCGCGTTCCGGAGGAAGGGTGGTGGTATCCTGTCTGCACGCCGGGAGTAATCCGCCAGCGGTCAACCCGGCAAGAGCGATGGTGAGAAGGAGTCGGCGATTCATGGAGTTGCGCCGCGCAGAAATGCTTGGAGGTTCTCCTACAGGTCTTCCGTCGCTATCCCCAGGAGTTCCAAGAGTCTCTGGAGATCGTCATTTCCGTAATATTCCAGTTCAATACGCCCCTTTTTCTCAGAGTGAGAAATAGAAACATGGGTGGTGAAATGTTCCCGTAAGCGGGAGGTGAGGGCCCGGATCATAGCTTCCGTCTCGGGGTCGGTGCTCCGCTTGTTGACCTTTTCGCCTGTCCCGGGGCTGCCTGCCTGCAGCTTCTGTACCAGTTTTTCAGTGGCGCGCACGGTGAGTCCCTGGCGCATCACCTGATCCGCGACGGTTCGTTGTTCACGCTTGACCTTGATTCCAAGGATGGCCTTGGCGTGTCCAACCGAAAGCAGGCCATCGGCAACGAACTTCTGAATATCCTTTTGCAGATCCAGGAGTCGCATGGAGTTTGCCACGGTCGCACGAGACTTGCCCACCCGCTTGGCAATTTCGTCCTGTTTCATGTCAAACTCCTTGGCAAGTTTGACATAGCCGTTGGCTTCCTCGATCGCGTTTAGATCCTGACGCTGTAGATTTTCGACGAGGGCCATTTCCAGTACCTCTCGATCGGTCGCCTCCCGGGCAATAACCGGAACGGTTTCCAGTCCAAGTTTCTGGCAGGCTCGCCAGCGCCGCTCTCCTGCTATCAGCTCATACTTTCCCCGGACTATCCGGGTGATGAGAGGTTGGATGACGCCGTGGGCCCGAATGGATTCCACCAATTCCAGCAAGTGGTCTTCAGGAATGTCCCCGCGGGGTTGGAGCGGGCTTTTGACAATCTCACTGATAGATACCTCAGATACTTCTGAGCCCGGTTCCTCCTTCGTTCTGGCCTTGGCGCGCTTCTTGGGCGCTGTCCTCGATTGCTTGGTTTTTGCCGGTGTCTTTTTTGCAGTCGGTTTTCTGATGAGAGCACCCAATCCTTTGCCCAGCGCCTGTTTCGCCATATCTGTCGAGATTAGGACAGAGAGACCGGCAAGAGCAAAGCCCATTTCTTCATTTAATATACCCGGAGTTTTGTCCGTTGCGGAACTGTGAGAGGTATACGAGAGGGAGGGCGTTTCGCCGAAGTCCGAGATGCTTGACGCGCGGCTTTTCCTATCTCAGAAGTATCCCCGTGAGGAATGTTTTCTTGCTTCTGGTAGTGGTATCCATGGGTGGTGCAATTCCCTTGGTGGAGGCCGGCAAGATTCCTCAATCGGTGCTGGATAAGGCGGAACTGGCCACGCGGGCAATGGGCCAGCAGGTTCTGGAGGGGAATTTCAGGGTAGCCTTGGACCGGATGTACCCACGATGGAAAAAGCGTGCTGCGAAAAAACTAGCCGGAGGGGAGGGTGAACTAGCCCGGCGTCTTGCCGAAATTCCCAAGGAGATGGCGAGGCAGGGAATCTCAATGCTGAAGTACGAGGTGAAAAAGCCTACCAGTGCCCATGAGGTGGTTCTCCTGAGGGGAGAGGACAGGCAGGGCAAGGCCGTTCAAATGTATCTTGAGTGGCTGGTTTTCGTGCCTACGAGGGCGGAATATCGGATCATCGACCCCAAGACCCGGTTGGCCAGGAAAATTGAGACCCTCGGGTTCCAGATAGCGTTGAACAAGAAGGGGACCCCAGACTGGTATTTCATCGACGGACGGAACTGCACGATCACGGACCTGAGAAGTTTTTTCCCGGGTCTTCCAGAGAATCAGGAGCTTCTCGGTCTGCCCAAGGTCGGAGGGGGAGAGATTGGAGGCGCCCGTTAAGCTTTTCGGGCAGTCGGAGGATGGATTGGCGTCGGTAGAGAAACGATAAGATCATGGGCAAGAAAGCGAACAAGACCAAGTCCAAGGGGAAGAAGCTCAAGGATGCGGCGAGGTTGCGACGTCAACTGGAGAAGCTGAAAGAGCGCGCCAGGAGTGAATACTGTGAAGTCCGGACTTCAGACATTCATGGGACGGGAGTCTATGCATCGAAGCCGATTCCGTCGGGAAAGAGGGTTATCGAGTATCTGGGGGAAAAGATCGACAAGGATGAAAGCGAGCGGCGCGCTACTGCGCAAATGGAGCGCGCTGAGAAAACAGGAGATGCGGCGGTCTATATTTTCACTCTGAATAAGAAGTGGGATATTGACGGGAACGTTCCCTGGAATACCGCTCGTCTTCTTAATCATTCCTGTGCGCCTAATTGCGAGGCATGGATCGAGGAGAAGCAGATCTTTCTCTACTCCCTCCGTGATATCGAAAAGGGGGAGGAGCTCACCTTTGATTATGGGTTTGATATAGAGAATTATGCAGATCACCCCTGTCTTTGTGGAAGTGAGGATTGTGTGGGCTATATAGTTGGTCGGGATTACTGGGAGGAACTTAAGAAGCGACTCGCCGAGGAGAATAAACCAGACTGCTCCGAGTAGGGCCCGGAGATTACAGGGGGGGTGCATGGAATCCGAAAAACGGTGCCCCACCTGTTTTGAAGGAAGGGTTTATGCCGCAGTGGAAGAGATCCCATATGGAAGGGTGGCGACCTACCAGTCTCTTGCAGATCACCTTGGATGCAGGTCAGCGCAGGCGGTTGGGCAGGCCCTGAAGCGAAATCCTTCTGCGCCCAAGGTGCCCTGTCACCGGGTTATCAGGGTGGACGGATCTCTGGGTGGCTATGTGGGGAGGGATTCCGGTGGGTCGGTGGCTGAAAAACGCTCTATGCTCGAGCGTGAGGGTGTGCGCTTTGATTCTCTGGGGCGTCTTGCCAGCACGGAGTGCCTCTGGTGCTGGTCGGATTGACGGTTGGCAGAAAGCCTGTTGGGGGTATGCTCGGAGCATCATGCGATTCCTTCTTCTCATGCTCCTTTGCATTTTTGGAGTGATGCCGGGCAGGGCGGGAACTTCCGAGGCAGCCGCCAAGATCAGGAGTAGCTACGAAGAGGCGCTGGAGGGGTGGGCACGGAAGCTCGCCCTGGCGGATCCTGAGTCGCAGTTGAAGGTATGGCAGAATCGCCCTTCGTCATCGGATCATGGAAAACTCATGTGGCGCGAGCTGCAGGATTCTCTTCACGAGGCCTGGAGTATTGAATATAGTGTGTGGCTGCTGGAGAGGGCCCCTGTTTTTGCTGCTTCAAGGGAAGAAGGGCAGTCGATTTCGCGGGCAGGGCTGATCATACAGGCTCTTCAGAAATCCCATCTTAAGAGTGCCGGGGTCGGTATGCTGTGCCTTGCCCTGACAAGCCAGTCTGATCCCGCGATGCTCAAGGTGCTTGAGATGGTGGAGAGAGAAAATCCTCATGAGGAAGTGCAGGGGCAGGCGTCTCTTGCAATTGCCTTCTTGCTTAAGGGGTTGGGAGACGATTCCGAGATCATGACCCGCAGGATCGAGCACCTGCGCCGGGCGATCATCAAGTCTCATGAGGTGGAGGTGGGGGATACAACTGTGTCCAAGCTCGCAATGGATGAAATCTTCGTGATCCAGAACCTGACCAAGGGGAGAACTGCCCCTGATGCGATTGGGAGGGATTCGACTGGAGAGCCTTTCAAGCTGAGCATGCTGAAAGGAAAGGTCATCGTGCTGGCCTTCTGGCATACCAGCATGCGGGATGCGGAGCGGGGCCTGGGGCTCCTTCGAAAGCTCCATGACCAGTATGGCAAGCGGGGAGTGAATTTGATCGGGGTGACCTCAGATTCCAGGGAGGTTCTGCGGAATCTACGTCGCAACGGTACTATTCCCTGGAGAAACCTTTCCGATGAGGATGGGCGGATCCACTCCCAGTATCGAGTGAAGGACCTTCCGCTGGTATACGTTCTCGATGCGCAGAGAAAGATCCGCTACATTGGTGGACCTGGTTCCTTTGTGGATCTGACGGTGGAAGGAATGCTGGTCGAGGAGTAGGCGTTCCTCAGGGGAGGGTAGCGTTATCGGCGGGGGGGGCTTCTTCTTCTACGGTGCTGGGGCCCCAGATATAGCGGGTGAACAGAACTTTCACGGAGGCTGATAGCGGTATTGCGAGGAGGGCGCCGAGGAAACCTCCCAGGAGGAGGGACCAGAAAAAGATCGAGAAGATAATGGTCATGGGGTGGAGGCCAACCTTGTCTCCGATGATCTTTGGCTGAAGGAAAATACCATCGATCTGCTGAACTGCGAAGAAGACGGCCAGGACAAGGGCGGGATGCTGCCAGTCTCCGTAGGTAGCCATGGAGATGATCAGGGCGGGGATGAGCGCGAGCAGGAATCCGATGAAGGGCATCACTCCCAGAATTGCGAGTGCGATTCCGATAACCAGTGCGTATGGAAGTCCGATTACCCAGAGGAGCAACCCGGTCAGGATTCCATTGATAAGGCTGACCAGAACCTGACCACGAAAGAAAGCGATAAGGTAACTGTTCATTTCTCCCAGGGTTTCCACGATTTCCCGCTTGAGCTTGGACTCCCGCAGGGGAACGAACTGGGTCCAGCGACTTTTTATGGTGGAGGTTTCCTTCAGGAAGTAGAAGAGGTAGACAGGGACCAGAAGGAATCCTAGGGCATATCCGATGAAGCCAAAGACTTTGCCGGCACCGCCTTGAAGCCACCCCAGGCCGGTGGTCACCAACTGGCTGGAATTTTCTGTCACCCAGTGCCAAGCCCTGGTTTTCTTGAGGTTAAATTCGTTGGCATTGATTCCTGGTGTCCAGTTGGGGAATTCATCCAGCCAGGTATCATAGGCGGAAGTTCCCCCCCCGGGGTTCGGTTCTTTAACAGGATCCTTTTCCAGGGAATCCTCCCCGGCGTGCTCTTCCAGGGCCTGTCTGGAGAGGTCGCGCAGCCAGGGAGTGGTCCGGATATGAAGGACGAGACTGGTGGCGATTTGTTCCTTCTTGGCGTAAAGCTCTCCTGCCTCCTTGACGATCCTGGGGCTGATTACCAAGACGGCGATGATGAGGAGGAGCGCCGCGCTTGCAAAGACGTAGATAATGGCCCTAAGCCGCGAATTTCCCCTGTTCTCAAGTTTGCCTGCCAGAGGGTCAAGGAGATAGGCGAGCACTCCGGCTACCGCTAGAGGAACAAGCACTGGCTGAAGATAGGCGAGAACCTTGCCAACCAGAAGCACGAGGCCGATTGCGAGTGCCCCGACTACGGTGAGGGCAATGCCGGTCAGGGCGCCCCATAGGACGCGGCTTTGAAAGGTGGTGGGGCGGGAGGGCAGCACTTATTTGCTCAGGGTTTATAGCGGTCTGCTGGACGGTGATCGATGAGTAAGTTAGGAGCAGCTGGTTTCATGCTCCGGTCGAGATCGAGAGATGGAGACATGTGGGCCATCTTGCTCTGCAGGGTATCAGGGTCCTTTGGCGATGCGATCGAGTACACCATTGATGAATCCGGGAGACTCGGTGGTTCCAAAGGAACGGGCAAGTTCGATAGCTTCGTTAATCGCGACTGCGGCAGGGACATCTTCCTCGAAGAGGATTTCATACCCCCCGAGTCGCAGGATGGCCCGATCGACCCGGTCGAGTCTCTCAGGAGAATAATTCTCTATCACTTCGGTTAGTTTCTGGTCGACGGCAGGAAGGCGCGGATGAAGTTTCCGATAATAGGACCCGAGAGAGGCTTCAGTATGCGCGATTTCCTGTTCAGCCCGTGCCACGGATTTCAATTCCGGAACGGTTGAGAGTTCATCACCCAGGGAGAGAGCAAGTCGCTCAGCCATGGGAGTGAACTGCTCCCGGAGCGCGGTGACCTCTTCGTGGAGTTTTTGCAGGGCAGGTAGAGAGGGCTCGCAGGCGACGGCTTGGCCAGACGCTTTCAGAGCAGAACGGTTGCTCAGCCCGGCTCCGTTCATGCTTTCGCGGAGACGGGCAGCGTCCTTGTTTCCATTGAGTTCGTAACGCAGGCCATGAAGGAAATCACGAAGGCTCTCTTCCTCCTTATGCCACACTTCCAGGTGGATTCCGATCTCGGTTGAATCGCTGGGGGCATTGATTGCCTTCAGATTTTGCAGAAGTCCGGGAAATGCTTTGAGGACCTTCTCCCGGCCCTGTTGCAGGTGCAGGACCGCCCTGGCACGGGCTCTGGTTGATTTATCCCGTGCCGGCTCAAGGAGTAGAGAGAGGACGGCGCCGTCCGGGTTGTCCGGAAGGGCGTCGGCAGGACGCAGAGCGTAGAGGAACTGTACCATGGCCTCACGCATGCGGTGGCGTGAGGTGTCAGGCATTCTTTGGCTGGATGCGCAGAGATCCCTTCCGGTCGAGTTCAGAGAAGATCTCGACCATGGAAGCGGCGGTCCGGGCAGCTTCGACTCCCCGGTTGAGTTCGTCTCCGAGGCAGCGAATATGAGCCTGTGCCTCGTCTTCCACGAGAAGGACCTCATGAATGACCGGAGTCCTGTATTCAAGGGCAAGTTGTTGAAGGGCATCCGTAACATTACGGGCAACCAGGTCTGCATGGGAGGTGGCACCCCGGATGATGACTCCCAGGGCAATGACGCAGATAGGCTGCTCAAGTTCAAGTAAGGCCTTGATGGTCACCGGAATTTCAAATGCCCCGGGCACCCGTATCAGGTCAACCCGGGCCTGAGGGAGGTAGTGGCTCAACTCGTCGATTACATTGTCTACAAGTCCGTCGCTGTAGACCTCGTTGTATTTCGAGGCAACAATAGCGAGTTTACTGTATTTGTTGTTAAGGACGCGAGGTTTTCGCGGAAGCGACAGGGACATGATTGATGAATGTTAGTTCTGCAAGGCTGGATGGGGATGCGCTGGCCGTTTGCTTGATCTCTTTTCCGGCTGCCTTCGTGAACCATTGACCGACAGGCAGGACGGGATGGGTAATACTGGGGTCTCTCTTACAGGTGGTGACCGAGTTTGTCCCGTTTTGTTTGGAGGTAGCGCTCGTTGTGCGGGTTGGTTTCGGAGCGGATAGGCACCTGATCTATAATCTCAAGGCCGTATCCTTCCAGTCCGACAACCTTTTTCGGGTTATTTGTCAGAAGACGAATCTTGCGCACACCAAGATCATGGAGGATCTGCGCCCCCATTCCGTAGTGTCGGAGGTCGGATGGGAATCCCAGCTTTTCGTTGGCCTCGACTGTATCGAAGCCTTTCTCCTGAAGTTTGTAGGCTTGAATTTTTGCAGAGAGGCCAATTCCACGACCTTCCTGGCGGAGGTAGAGCAGAACTCCTCCATCCTTGGAAATATGCTCGAGCGCAGTATGTAACTGACTTCCGCAATCGCAGCGGCGAGAAGAAAAAACATCACCAGTGAGGCACTCGGAGTGAACCCGTACCAAGATCGGGGTGTCCGAATCGATCTTGCCCCGGGTCAGGGCGAGATGGTGCGAGTTGTCGGTATGAGAGCGGTAAAGGTGACAGTCAAACGGGCCGTAATCGGTAGGGAGATCTATGGTCTCTTCATGCTCAATCAGACGCTCGGTCCGACGTCGATATTCGATAATCTGGGCAATAGTACAGGCCTTCAACCCGTGGGTTTCCTGGTAGCATCCCAAGTCTCCGACGCGAGCCATGGTCCCGTCTTCATGCATGATTTCGCAGAGTATTCCGGCTGCTGGGAGGTTAGCCATGCGGACAAGATCGACTGCGGCCTCGGTATGCCCCGCACGGCGGAGCACTCCGTCATCAACCGCCTGCAGCGGAAAAACGTGACCGGGTTGCACGAGACTGTCAGAGGAGGCCTGCTGATCGGCCAGCAGGCGTATGGTGAGGGAGCGATCAGCAGCTGAAATCCCAGTGGTTATTCCTTCAGAGGCATCTACGGAGACGGTAAATGCCGTCCGGTACTCCTCTCGGTTTCTCCGGGACATGGGAGGGAGGTCGAGGGCTTCGACTCGCGCGGCGGTGAGGGGTGCACATATGAGGCCTCGTCCATGAGTCGCCATGAAGGCGATCGTTTCCGGAGTAGACAAGGAAGCAGATCCTATCAGATCTGCCTCGTTTTCCCGGCCCGGATCGTCGGCTACGATCACCAGTCGACCGTTTGCGATCTCGGTAATGATTTCCTCGACAGGGCTGAAGGTCAGAGCGGGCACGGTCTGCGGGTGTTTCAGGGATTCTTGATGAAGGAGGTTCTCAAGGGTGTCTACTTTAGATTCACTGAAAGAAAAGTACCAGAAGGACCTGATTGTAGTTTGCTGGTAGGCGAAATTTGGTCCATCTGCCGATTCCTCCTCCGCTTCGGACCGAAGGTATAGTCCGGGTCGGTTAGTGCCAAAGAAATTAGCCTTGAAAATAAATATTAGCCTTGGCTAATAAAGGGTTGATCTTCATGGGAATAACTGGTTAAAAGAGGGTGATGAGCAGGCTTTGCATCCTTCTCCTTCTTGTTGCCTGGGCGTCCGGGATATTTGTGGGCTGCGGGGAAAAGCAGGTCGATTCTTCGAGGGGGCCAAAGACGTATCCTTATCAGGTCACGACTACGGTTGGGATGATTAGGGATATCGTGAGCGAGGTAGCCGGCAGGCACGCCGTGGTGAAGGGAATTATTGCGGAGGGTGTAGATCCTCACCTCTATGCAGCTACGATCAATGATGTTAAGGAGCTCCGCGCTGCAGACATCATATTTTACAATGGCTTGAACCTGGAAGGGAAGATGGGGGAGGTGCTTACGAAGTTGGGCGGTCGGAAACCCGTCCACGCAGTGGCGGAGGGCGTGGTGGAAGCTTCCGGCTATGCACTTCTGGATGCCGAGGATCATTACGATCCACATGTCTGGATGGATGTTCGAGGATGGATGAGCGCGGTTGAGGTAGTGCGAAACAGCCTGCGGGAATTCGATTCGCTGCATGAATCGGATTACAGTGAAAACGCAGGGGGTTATCTGGATATCCTGAAAAGATTGGACGCCTATGCCCGGGAGGTGCTGGGGTCTATCCCTGAAAATCAGCGTGTGCTGGTAACCGCTCACGATGCCTTTGGGTATATGGCCCGTGCCTATGGCTTGGAGGTGCGCGGGATTCAGGGGTTAAGTACCGAGGCGAAACCTGGTCTGAGGGATATCGAGTCGCTGGTTGAATTTCTGGTGGAGCGCAGGATTCCTGCAGTTTTTGTCGAAAGTTCCGTTTCCCGTAAGAGCGTGGAGGCTCTCATGGAAGGAGCGCACGATAAGGGTCACAAGGTAGTAGTTGGGGGCGAACTGTTTTCTGATGCGATGGGTGGGAGAGGTACTTATGCTGGAACCTATATCGGGATGATTGAGCACAATGTAAATACCATCGCCAGGGGATTGGGGGGAGCTGTCCCAGAGGGTGGATTTCGTGAGTGGATGAAGAGCGACCGATGAAATCCTTTGTCGATAATCGCCACCAATTCGTGGATGACCGCCCGGAGCACCCGGATAGTATCCCCTTGGCAATTCATGACCTCACGGTTGCTTATCATCGCAAGCCGGTGATCTGGGACGTCGAGCTCAATATTCCCGAGGGAAAACTGGTGGGGGTTGTCGGCCCCAATGGAGCCGGAAAGAGCACCCTGCTTAAAGCGTGCCAGGACTTGGTGCCAAAGACTTCAGGGGAGGTACAGATTTATGGAGCTCCCTACCGTGATCGACGTGGTGACGTGGGGTATGTTCCCCAGCGTGAGAGTGTGGACTGGGATTTCCCGGTGAGCGCCCTGGAAGTGGTGGCGATGGGCACCTATGGGAAGATTGGATGGTTTCGCCGGGTAGGAAAGCTTCAGAAGAGAGTCGCAAGGGAGGCTCTGGAGAGGGTGGGGATTGAGCACCTCGCAGACCGCCAGATCAGCCAACTCTCCGGAGGACAGCAACAGAGGGTTTTTCTTGCCCGGGCCCTTGCTCAGGACGCAAGGCTCTACTTCATGGACGAACCATTTGCGGCCGTAGATGCGGCCACCGAGGAAGCCATTGTCTCTTTGCTTAAAGAGTTGAACGGTGCCGGAAAGACCTGTCTGGTTGTGCATCACGATCTGGCGTCGGTAACCCGCTATTTTGACTGGTTAGTCCTCCTCAACATGCGAGTGGTGGCTTCTGGCCCTACGGGAGAGGTCTTCACTCGTGAGAACCTGCAGAAAACCTACGGGGGCAAACTCAGCCTGCTGGATGATGTTGCGGATCGGTTGCGTCATGTTGGTCGTTAACAGGGGGAAGGGGCTGGGGTTTTTCCTCACTGTGATGTTTCTGGTTCTGGGCACGGTGATTGCTGGCGCCCAGGAGTCGTTCTGGCCGGAGGGAAGCTATGTATGGAAGGTGATCACCCTGCAGACGTATAATTCCAGGTTGGTGATCCTCTCCAGTGCTCTTCTTGGGGTTGCTTCTGGCATGGCAGGAACCTTCCTTCTTCTTCGCAAGCGCTCCCTGATGGGAGATGCTCTCTCTCATGCGACCTATCCCGGTATCGGATTTGGCTTCCTTGTAATGGTGTTGCTAGGGGGAGATGGTAAGTGGTTGCCGGGTTTGCTGTTAGGAGCGACATCTACCGGAGTGCTGGGAGTTCTCATGGTGGTCGCCATTCGTAATACCACCTGCTTGAAGAATGACGCGGCAATGGGCATCGTGCTGGGAGTCTTCTTCGGGTTCGGAGCTGCCCTCATGAGGATGGTGAGCGATCTTCCCGGGGCCGATGCTGCAGGCTTGGACAGTTTTATTTATGGAACGGCAGCCTCAATGGTCTCCAGTGATTTTCTTCTGATTCTTCTCGTGACCGGAGGAGTGTGCCTCGCCTCACTACTTCTTTTGAAGGAATTTACGCTGGTCTGTTTCGATGAAGATTTTGCTGCGAGCCAGGGATGGCCGACGTTGTTCCTGGACCTGACAATGCTTGGTCTGGTCACGGCAGTTACGGTAGTAGGGTTGCAGGCAGTTGGCTTGGTCCTGATAATTGCTTTTTTGATCATCCCCGCCACGGCAGCGCGCTTCTGGACGGATGATTTACGCGTAATGCTTGCGCTGGCTGCCTTAATGGGAGGCGCGGGAGGTTGGCTTGGCTCCAGTCTGAGCTCCCTTTTCATGGATCTCCCGACAGGTGCGGTCATTGTCCTGGTTTCGGCATGCATCTTCGTTATGAGCATGCTTTTTGGCCCTGCGCGCGGGGTGTTACCCCGTGCGTTGCGGCATGTGCGTTTGCGTCGCAAGGTAGGTCGTCAGCATCTCCTGCGGGCTATATACGAAATATTAGAGGGCCAGCAGCCTGATGTGGCTGAGCCCATCAGAAACCTCCCTGTCGACCTTGCCTTTCTTGTGGCTCACCGGTCATGGTCCCTGTCAGAGCTCAACCTTCTGCTGCGGCGAGCTCAAACAGAAGATCATCTTGAGGACGCTATCGAGGGGCAGGTCAGGCTCTCGGAGGCTGGCTTTGGGGAAGCTGCCAGGATTACCCGTAATCACCGACTCTGGGAACTCTACCTGATTCGCTACGCTGATATTGCACCATCTCACGTGGATCGCGATGCCGATCTTGTAGAGCATGTTCTTGATGCAGAAGTCGTGGGGCAGCTCGAATCCGAGTTGCAGGGCCGGCCTCTCAGCCTGGAAGTCCCGCCCAGTCCTCACTTCATCGATCAACATGCAGGTTCTTAGGAAGTTCCAGATACGCCATGAAGTGGGATAGCCTGGATACCTGGACCGTAGTTATCGGGTCTTTTTGTGCAGTGGCATGTGCCTTGCCGGGCTGCTTCCTGGTGCTTAGGCGTATGAGCATGATGGGAGATGCGATCAGTCATGCGATTCTTCCGGGTCTTGCGATGGCTTTTTTTCTCACGCATAGCCGCCTCACTCTGGTGATGTTTGCGGGTGCGATCTGTGTCGGGTTACTCACCGCCGTGTTTACGCAGTGGATCAGCAGGTTCGGGAAGGTTGATCGCGGGGCGGCAATGGGCATTGTCTTTACGACCCTCTTTGCGGCAGGTCTCATACTTATTCGCAAGACCGCAAAGTATGTTGAGCTGGATCCCGCCTGTGTGCTTTACGGCTCCTTGGAATACTGCGTTCTTGATACCTTCTATCTCGGCGGTCTTGAGGTGCCGAGAGCAGCTCTGAGCATGGGGAGTGTAATGATTTTCAATGTCCTCTTTACTCTTCTTCTATTTAAGGAGTTAAGAGTAAGCTCCTTTGACCCCTTGTTGGCGGATACCCAGGGGATCAGTTCCAACCTGGTCCATTATCTGCTCATGGCAGTCGTAGCAGTTACGACAGTCGCGGCGTTCGAGGCGGTCGGAAGTATCATCGTGATCGCGATGCTAATTGTCCCTCCGGCCACGGCACTGTTGCTCACCAGTCGGCTCTTCAACATGCTCATACTGAGTGCAATATTAGCCATATTATCTGCGTTTGCCGGGCACGTGGGAGCGCTGGTGATTCCTGAGATGTTTGGTCTCCGCGGAACAGTGAGTTCCGGCATGATGGCCGTAGTCGCCGGATTTTTGTTTCTCATCGCATGGGTGCTTGCTCCGGGGGAAGGGTTGTTTTTCAGGCTTCGCAGGAGGAATCCTGGGAGAGGAGGAAAGTATTCAAAATTACCCGAAGAGGAGTTCTAACAGGATAAGCAGGGAGTTACCTGAAATATTCAGAATACTTTGCGATCAATAGTTGCGCGTAGTCCGAGAGCTGTGGTAACATCGGAGTCTGCCGGATACTCGAGGATTGCAATTCCGTGGCTCCAGCAACCACTCATCATGACAGAATCAACGATGTCCGCGCTGAACCCAGATCGCGCGACGCTGAATTTCCTGAATGGATTCCCAGAGAAGGTCAGGAAGAAAGGTGAGAAGTTACAGCAGGATGGTGCGGTAACTCAGATCTTCGGAAACCACCTCTACATCCAGGGTCGGGTCGAGGACAAGGCGGGTGTGCATCGGACGACGCTTCGTCTTCAGGGTAACAGGTGGTTCGGGAACTGTACAGAAGAAAACGAAGATGTGGCTGGTGCGGCGATGTATGCGACCATGCTGGAGCGCATGCACCGGGGAGAGGATCTTCCCGAGTCCCCAAACGAGTTTGATGACACTCCGGTTATCGACCTGATTGAGGATAAGCTCGACAGGGAGGTTGATGACAAGGAGGCGGATTTTGTCAGCAAGGTGGAAAAGCGTTACCGGCGCTATGTGATTGAAGGAGAGATTCATGATCATGACATGGTCCGGTTGAGTCCCCGCTGGGATATCAACAGTTACGAACCTCTTGAGCTCTGGCCCGTGCCCCCGGGCGATATCATCGAGTTCTGGAACTACATTGCCTATGCCTTCTACAAGCGCAAGCTGAGCTATCCGGATTTCATGAACGCGATCACCGACCTTGGAGCGGTGCAGCGCAAGATGAGTGAGTGGGAGCAGGAGCGTGAGATTGCGTCCTGGTATGACCGGATCGAGAGAGTCAACGACAGGCCTCCGCAACTGGAACCCATCGCTGCTGAGTTTCGTCTTGTTTCCACTATCAACGAGGCGCGGATCGAGGCGCGGGAGGATGGGGGTGAATGGTATGCTCTTCGGGAAAAACAGGAGATTGAGAGGTTACTTGAACTCTACCGGGATTCGGCGTTGCGTATGGATGCTGCGAGCCAGATTCTCTGGGAGCATTTCCTCAGTCACTACAGCAAGAACGGGGAAACCGGGCTCGATCTCGACGAGGAGGAATCATGCAGGTTTTTAAACCGGATGTTCTGTCAGGAGACAGTGCGAAGCCGGATGGTTAACCTCGATGTGCGGGAGTTCAAGGTGGTCAAGGAGGCGCTCAAGTGGGTGTGTGACGATGATCCGGCCAATCCCAATTGCTTCGCCCTGCAACTTGTGACCAAGGGGGGGGAAGATGTTTCCCACTCAGTGCGACTCCTGCCTGGTCGGGAGGAGTTGTATCAGTCCGATGAGACAGTTTTTCCCGGGCCTCCCCGCTGGTTGGAAGAGACGGAGGTCATGCCCCGGTATCTTATACCCAAGACGGTCATAGACAGCCTTGAAGGGGTGGAGTTCCTTCGGAAAATCGGCGCGAGGCTTCCGGAATCGATGCGTCGCAGGGTGGTCGACCTGGATCTTTACCCCCGGTTCGAGATGAAGATCATGCAGGGGTTGACTGCAGCTGAAACGGAGCACCTGGTCATCGATGTGGCCGCTCTTGAGAAGAAGGAGAGACGTAGTGAGAAACTGGTAAAGGGAGGTTGGGAACTGGTGGAACAGAAACCGGTCAGGGGTAAGCAGTTGCTTCGCTTTGCACGGGAGAAGCTATATCCGATACCCGGCATTCTGGCCGAACTCGGACTTTCTTATGATGAGAAACTTGATGCGTTCAAGACACGCATTACCAAGCAGTTCCCCGAGAAGTTCGCCGAGTGGAACGAGAAGATGCCCGAATCCGTCGAGATAGAGATGGACGGCAAGCTGCGTACTATTCTGGCGGATCCGGTTTCCGCGGCAGTGCGCTTCGAGGTTGTGAATCAGGAGATCGACTGGTTCGACCTGAGAGTAGTGATCGACGTGCAGGGGGTGAATCTGAGCAAGGCGCAGATACGCCAGTTGGTTGCAGCCCGGGGGGGATATGTGCGTATGGATGATGGGTCGTGGATGCGTCTTGAGATCAAGCTCGATCCAGACCAGAGGGATGCCGTCACCCGGTTGGGATTAGATCCGTTCGATCTGTCGGGGGACACCCATCGAATGCATGCCATGCAGTTGGCTGATCCAAAGGCTGCTGAGGTCTTCGATCCGAAGGCGTGGAAGCGGATCAAGGATAGCGCCAAGGACATCACGATTGAGGTTAAGCCGGAAGTGCCTTCAGGCTTGAAGGCTGATCTCCGGCCCTACCAGGTTGATGGGTTCAACTTTCTCGCGTATCTTGCGACGAATCGGTTCGGGGGGATTCTGGCGGACGACATGGGTCTTGGAAAGACGGTCCAGAGTCTCGCCTATATCCTGTGGTTACGACAGCTTGCCAAGGATCAGGGCAAGCATATGCCAGCCCTCGTGGTGTGCCCCAAGTCGGTACTCGATGTGTGGGCGATGGAAGCAGAGCGTTTTGCCCCGGAACTGAAGTATCAGGTTCTGCGGAGCCGTGATCAACTGGACCTTGAGGCCCTCAAGAGCGAACTCGATGTTCTTGTTCTGAATTACGCCCAGTTGCGTGTTGGTGGGGAAGAACTCAATAAGGTAAAGTGGCTGGTTGTCATTCTCGATGAGGGGCAGCAGATCAAGAATCCAGACTCCAAGGCGGCTAAATCGGCACGCGAGCTCAATGCGGAAAATCGACTGGTTCTTACGGGAACCCCGATTGAGAACCGTCTGATGGACATGTGGTCGCTCATGGCTTTTGCCATGCCGGGCGTTCTGGGTTCCCGTGCCTATTTCAAGAAGCGCTTTGACAAACGAAAGGATCCTCACTCCCAGAATCGCCTCGCTGCACGGTTGCGGCCGTTTCTTCTGAGGCGGACGAAGGGGCAGGTGGCCAAGGATCTTCCTCCGCGGACCGAAGAGGAGGTCTATGCCAACATGGACGGCATTCAGATGGAGATGTACAAGGCTGAGTTGAAGAGGATCCAGAAAGCACTGCTTGGCCTGGACTCTGATGAAGCGGTCAAGAAGAACAGTTTCGCCATTCTACAGGGTCTCATGCGCCTGCGGCAGATCTGCTGTCACCCCGGGTTGATTGATCCCAAGTATCTCAAGGAAGAGAGCGCGAAGTTGACGGCTCTTTTCTACCTGCTGGACCAGTTGCGTGAGGAGGGGCATAAGGTTCTGGTCTTCTCCCAGTTTGTTTCGATGCTCGAGATCATTCGAACTCAACTGGAGGTGGACAGTCGGCCCTTTAACTACCTGACCGGTCAGACCAAGGACCGGAAGGGGGAGATTGAAAATTTCCAGACAAGCAAGGATCCATCGGTCTTCCTTCTATCTCTGAAGGCTGGGGGCTCCGGGCTTAACCTGACCTCGGCATCCTATGTCATCCTCTATGATCCGTGGTGGAACCCCGCGGTGGAAAATCAGGCGATTGACCGAACGCATCGTATCGGCCAGAAAAACAAGGTCATAGCCTATCGCCTGCTGACCCGGGATTCTGTTGAGGAGAAAATCAGGGTTCTGCAGCACCAGAAGACTGCGCTGGTTACCAATGTTCTTGGGGATGAGGGCTTTGCCAGTAATCTTGGTCTTGAAGACCTGCAGTTCATCCTGAGCCACGGTGGGGAAATGGAGCCCGAAGGGCCCGCCGCCGACTAATCCGGTCTGTTTTGCAGGAGATATAGCGGGGATTGGTCCAGTTGCGCTGCTCCATGCGAGGGGTCTGCTGTGAATAGAGGATAAGAGTCATTAAGTTTTCCGTTGTTCGAGGGCAAAGGAAGTGTTCCGATTGGGTCAGTTCCGGGGAGTGATACCCTGTCTCGTCCCCAGAACGGAATGTTCCCATCAAACCGTCATGAGTCATATACACCGAATTTCATCTGCTTTTGCCGCTGCGGCGGTGAGTTGCGTCCTGTTCCAGCCAGTGGGCGCAAAGCCTGCTGGCGATCGTGAGGTCTACAAGGAAGTCATTGTTCCGATTCTGCGGGGGAAGTGTTATCAGTGCCACGCCGATATCGCTGAAAACCCCAGTGGGAAAAAGAAGATCAAGGCCAAGTTGGAGCTGACTTCTCTCGATCTTGTCAAGAAGGGTGGAGACGAAGGCCCCGCGGCAGTGGCAGGTAATCTGGATGAGAGTTTGCTGCTCGTTCGAGTCAAGTTGCCGCATGATGACGATGAGCATATGCCCCCGGAAGGGAAGCCTCAGGTGAGCGAGGAGGAGTTGAAGGTTCTTGAGTGGTGGATCAAGGCTAACCTTCCCTCGGGAAAGAGCATGAAGGATGCTGGTGCTCCTGACGACATTCTGGCCGCAGCCGGGAAGATTCCTTCTGACGAAGAGGTTAAGCAGTCGTTAGCGCAGTCTTTTGCAGAAGCAGGTGCCAGTGCTGCCAAGTTGGCAGCAGCACGCAAGGCCCTTGAGGCGCCCATTGCCGAGGTGTCGGGGCATTTCCCCAATGCGATTGGCTTCGTGTCACAGCAGGATAGTGACCTGACTTTCACAGCGGTGAGCATGCGGAAGGACTTCGACGACGAGCACCTTGCCAAGTTGGCTCCGGTAAGTGGAGGCCTGGTTGATGTCAATCTGGGAGCTACGGCAGTAACGGATGCTGGTGCCGTCAATCTTGGGAAGATGGCTCGGTTGAAAAAACTCTGGCTGAATGGAACAGGGATTACGGACGCAGGCCTCGAGTCCCTGAAAGGGCTGAGTGAGCTGGAATATCTCAATCTCTACGGGACCCAGGTGACCGATGAGGGCCTCAAGAAGCTCGCAGGCCTCAAGAATTTGAAGAGGCTCTACCTTTGGCAGACAAAGGTAACGCCCGGTGCAGTTGAGGAGTTCAAAAAAAGCGTGAAGGACTGCGATGTGAACATGGGGATCAAGGTGGAATAAAGATCCCCTTGAACTGGGCGGATAAACCTCGTGGGGTTCCTGCGGCCGGGTTTGCTTTTGCCCTAAGTGCTCAAGTCACTACTCATCGTTTCCTCTCCCGCGAAAACGATCCCTGAACTCCTGCCTGCGATCGGCATCTCGAACGATCCGCTCCTGCTGCTCCGCGGAAAGTCCGCTGCTTGGGAGCCATGCCCGGGCTTCCTCTGGATCCCTACGGATCCATGAGCGGGCGACGCCGTTGAGAGTTTCTGAGCGGATCTCGTCATTTGCGATCGACCCGGCCCACTCTGCCGCCATCTGGGGGTCGGATCCATCGAGTTCATTGGCATAGCTTCTCACTGCAGCGTCGCGCGAGGCGGAGGGTTCCATATCGCGGAGGAAATTGCCGGCTGAGACCGGGTCTTCCCGGGTCCAGCGCTCCATTGACTGGTTAATTGCCCGGGACTGGGTGACCTCGGGAAGATCTGCTACCCACCGAACTGCTGCCTCAGGGTTTTCCCGGCCTAGTTCTTCCGCCACTTCGCGGACGGCTCGCTCTGCGTAGCTCTGGTCCGCATGTCTCTTGACCCATTCTGCTGCTGCAGCGGGATCTTCCCGGGCAAATTGGTCGGCTACCCGGTCGAAAGCCGAAGCCTTGATTGTTCCCTCCGGGAGTTGTTCCGCCCAAGCAGTTGCGTTGGGCATTCCGCGTTCGATCTGAGCTGTTGCGATAGTATCAAGCTGCCGGTCAAATGCATATGCGCGTCCCCGGTCCCACCATTGGCGCTCACCTTCCTCTGCTGAGGAGCTTGCAGCTGCGCTTCGTTGGGCCTGATCAAGTTCGAGGACGGCGACCTGAAGGCGAAGGAGTCCCCGTCGCGGGTGATCGGGCCGCTCGAGGAGACGAAGCAGCTGGAGGAGGAGTACGCCTGGCTGATCAAGGCCTGCCCCAAGGAGATCCTGAAGAAGCACGGGCTGCTGAAGCTGATCGAGGGCCTCGAGGAGG